>Ga0181599_1000058_pt1 | contig 90750 bp, 59 predicted proteins | sample 041ome_3_FD_148658 | JGI IMG/M metagenome (GOLD analysis project Ga0181599, IMG submission 148658) | Coastal salt marsh microbial communities from the Groves Creek Marsh, Skidaway Island, Georgia - 041405US metaG (spades assembly) | ecosystem: Environmental > Aquatic > Marine > Intertidal zone >...
CTCGAGGCAAAGGAGGTGGAAAGAGATGTGGATGATGATAAAGAAGAAGAAGAAGGAGAAGAAGAAGAAGTCGTGGGATTGAACTGTCCTCTCATCAAAGTGCCTGTCGTCGTCCGCATGATTTATAAATAATAAAGTAAGATGAGTGTAGGAGTAGGAAACCTAAAAATCGAGAGGAAAAAATCGACGCTTCACAAAATCTCGTTCGTTTTTGTCATGTGTAGTGATGAGTGGTGATGGAAGTCACGCGACGACGGGATCGGCGTACGTGAAACAGTTCTTCGACCCGGCGCACGGAGACTCCGGTCCGAGAGAGAAAATTGACGTGCTCGTGTCCAAAATTCAACGACTGAGTACTCAGTCGTCCTCAAGCGGCGTGAAAGAGAGAAACACTGATGAGCAGCAAAAGAAGATACATTATTGGAGAGCGAAAATGTTCTTGAAAGTTGCGAAATTGTACACAGAAAAAGCGTGGGTGCAACAAAAGAAACCTCGGAAGTTTTTTCTCCTCTTTCGCGGGTTCGATGTGACGAGTTCGAAAGAGACTCTGGTGGAATATAAGAAGAACTACTTACAGTTGAGCTTGTCCTCCATCGAACGAGCGCTGGATTTGCAACAACACGCCACGAACGAGTATTACTACTACGAGTGCGTAAAGTTGAAAGCCCATATTTTGTGCACCTTGAGCGCCTGCGACGCGTATTCGGAAAGGAGAAGGTGCGAACAAGCGTTGGAGTGCTTGTTATTACTCAACGAACTCGAAGAAAAAGAAAAAGAAAAGGGAGAAGAAACAGATACGAAGAAGATGATCATGCACATCGCGCACGCCGTCGCTGAGAAGAAGGGAAGCTGGGAAAATCTCGTGCGTCTGGAAAAACGTTTTGAAGAAGATTACGAAAGCGAGAGAAAAGAAGCCGCCGCGAAAGAGGAAGTGGAAGAGGAAGAAAACAGCGTAGCAAAAGCCTACGAGTACAGGGACGACTATTCTAACTATTTCAACGAGTTAGAGTACGACAGAGACGATGACAGAGAGGCTTTAGAGAGAATCATAGATAGTATAGTTATTAGGTGAGAAGGTGAATATTTTTATTTTATTTTTTGACGCGTCATAAAATCATGTCCTCCCTCCACCCAAACAACAACAAGCGCAAACAGAAATCTCTGACGTCGTTTTTCACCTCCTCGGCGAAGAAGAAAGAGAAGAAAGATGACGAAGAGAAAGAAAACCTAACAACAGAAGAACCAAAGAAAATGGAAGGGGAATCAACTGTGAAGGAAAATGCTGCTGCTGCTGTCGTCGTTCAAGGAGGAGAGTTGGAAAGTTTGTTCACGGAGAAGACGTGGTTGGATGTTTTCGCGGAGAACGAATTTCAAAAATCATACTTCAAACAACTCAGCGCTTTCCTCTCGAACGAGTTTAAAACGCAGAAAGTGTTTCCTCCGAAAGAACACATCTTTCGATGCTTCAACACGCTTCCGATTGATAAAGTGAAAGTGGTAATTATAGGTCAAGATCCGTATCATAACTATAATCAAGCGATGGGTCTCTGCTTTAGCGTCAACAAAGGCATTCAAACGCCCGGTTCTCTGCTGAACATGTACAAAGAACTGAAATCGGATTTGAACTGCAGGATTCCCACGCACGGGGACTTATCGAAGTGGCAATCGCAAGGAATACTGATGCTCAACACGAGTTTAACCGTTCGTGCGCACAACGCGAACTCACACTCCAAAAAAGGTTGGGAGCAGTTTACGGACAAAGCCATCGAAGAGTTGGCGAAAGCGAGGAAGAATATTGTGTTTTTGTTATGGGGGAAGAACGCGCAAGATAAGGAAAAACTGATTAAAAGGAGCGGGAGAGAACACTTGGTGTTGAAATCGGCGCATCCCTCCGGATTATCCGCGCACAGAGGGTTTTTTGGGAACAAACACTTTTCGCAAACCAACGCGTATTTGAAGAAAAATATGATTGAACCTATAGACTGGCAAATAGAATCCGCGACGTATCGATAATGTTGTTGTAATAGATAGAAACACGTACTTTTTTGTACTTATGATAAAAAATATTGTAATTTACTTTCGAATCCCACCTTCCTTGTCGTAATTCTCCAAGAACCACTTCACCGTCGTATCGATGGCTTCGTTAAACGGCGTAAACTTAAAATCCGGATTCAACTTCATCAACTTCGCGTTATTCGCCGTCTTTTTATATTGCCCGTCCGCTTTCGTCGTATCGAATTTAACCTTCTCGTCTGGAATACCCAACGCCCGAGACACTCCGTATGCGACGTCTTTAATCGTCATCTCGTCCGCTTCCCCGACGGATAAAATAATCGGATCCGCCTCGTCGTAACTTCGCAACGTCCAAATCATCAACTTTGCTAAATCGATGGAAAAAATAAACTGTCTCAACGGTGTCCCGGATCCCCAAATCACAAAGTCCTCTCCTTTTTCCTTGCATAAATACCCTCGATGAATCAACCCCGGGATGACGTGCGAGTTTTCCAGGTGAAAGTTATCATACTTCCCGAAAATGTTCGTCGGAATAACCGCGGTGAAGTTGCACCCGAACTGCGCTTTGTACATTCTGTTTTGCACGTCCACCATTCTCTTGGCGTAAGCGTACCCTTCGTTGGAAAAGTGCGGCGGTCCGTTGTGAATCATCGTTTCATCGATTGGAAAGGTTGTTTTATCCGGAAAAATACACGTGGACAAGCACGAGACTAACTTTTCCACTCCCCTCTTTTGACACTCTTGAAAGATGTTATCGTTCATCATGATGTTCTCTCTCCAAAACTCAACTTTATACTTCATGTTGGCGAATAATCCACCAACTTTCGCGGCTAAATGAATCACGTGCGTTGGTTTAAATTTATCAAACATGTCGGAAACTTCTTTCGGGTCGCACAAGTTCGCATCTTTCGAACTCATATAAAACCATTCCTCGTTCGATGGTTTTTCTGACTCGATGACTTCTCGAATCGCAGAACCGACTAAACCAGTCCCGCCGGTGACTAACACTCTCTTCTTCATATCGCCGCTCATTTTATTTATTTATTTATTATATATGTGTGTATGTATATATGGTGGTGCGTGTGAGTGAGTGAGCGCGCGCGTGTGTGTTCGTCGTGTGCTTTGGTCTCTTCGCTGATGCTACTATAAAATGGAGATTGGAGATTGATTTGTCCGAGACCGAGAAAACAGGAGACGAGAGGAAGAGGGTGTTGAGGTCGTCTGTCGTCTTTTTTTCGTCGTCGTCATTCCTCTCGTACAAACCCGTACAAAAAGACTCTCACACCTCATCTCCTAATAATAACAACAACAAAATCTATAATAATAATGTCAGCAGCTTTAATGAGAAGATTCATCATCGCGAGTGCTCGCAGCAGCAATATCAGCAGCACTTCTTCATCATCATCGACAACGTGTTCCTCGTTCGCGTGCTCCACCTCCACGACGACGAGGGGAAGAAACAGCTCTAAAATGCTTCGTTTTTCCACTTTTGCGCAACACAACTTCAACGACGACGCGCGTCATCATCATCATCATCATCGTCATCATCATCGTCAACAGCAACGCGTGACGACAATGATAAAGAAGAGTGGTGGTAATTCCTATTATCGCGCGTCACCGATTTTGAAAATGTCCGCGTCAGATAATAACATCACCTCCGATTTAATCGATTCCATGAGAGTGAACATTCGAGAACAGTTGGAAGCGGAAAGCGTGGAAGTGATGGACTTATCTGGGAACGGGAGACACGTGGCTATAAAAGTGGTGTCAGAAAAATTTGAAGGCAAATCCGCTGTAAATCGACAACGGATGGTGTATAAAGCGATATGGATGGAATTGCAAGACCAAGTGCACGCGGTGAACGAAATGGTCACGAACACTCCGGAGGAAGAGAAGAAGGAGAATCCTTAATCTTATGCGTGATAATATGTACGTGAGCGTGTGTATTTATCTACCTAGGTCATATATCTATCTATTATGTTATTCGTGTGCTATCATTTTAATCTTAACCTAAGGCCCACCCGCTACTTCTATCGACATTTTTTTGTTGACTTGCGCCACCTCCCATCATCACGCCTCGTTTCTTCTCTTTCTTCTTCTTACCCCAGGTCTTGACGCCGTCTCTCTTCATATCTTTAACGCGTTTCAGTATGTCCTTCGCGGAGTTGAAAGTCCCTCCTGTGGGCATTTCGCACGTGAAACACGTCTTCTCTTTCTTTGCGCTATCGTTTCTCAAAGCACACGCTTCGCAAAAGTAGTGCTTACACTTCGTCACGACTGGGTTCCGCACGTCCATCCAAGATTCAGAGCACATTTGACATTCTCCCGGAATGTCACCGTCGAAGGTTTCGTCGTCCTCTTCGTCATCGTCTGGGTTCAAATCTACTTCTTCACCGTCACTATTCAACGCTTTCTCCATCTTTTCTAACGCCGCTTGCTTCTCTTTTTGTTCTTGGAGTTTCCGTTCCCAATCTTTGTCCAACTGCCAGCCTTGCTTGTAATCGCCTCGATCGTGGACAAATTTGCAAGCGTCGCCGTAGCCACAATATCCCGTGTCCTTGTAATCTTTACAAATATCTGGTTTGTAATCCATGACGTAAGTCGTTCGAACGTTCGCGGAGGCTCGAGCGGGACCGTGCGCTCCACCGCCTTTTTCGTTTGCTATGGTTTGTTCCTTACGAAAACCGGCGCGATAGTCCGTGTACGCGTTTGTTCCTCGATACACCTTATCGTCCTCGACAACGGCTCCACACATCACGTCCTTGTTATTTTCATTATTCTGCTTTAATCGCTCCGCGGCTAACTTTAACTTTTGCTCTCTCAAAGCTCGACCGTCTCGGTCCCTCGCCGTGTCTATTTCAATCTCGCGAGTGGCTCCGCCGTCGTCTCTAATTTGCACGGACCGATCCCCTTCGTACGCAAATACGCGCTTCTCGTGTATTTTCGAAGACGAAGCTTTGGAAGAACCGCCAAGTAGAGATTGGTATTGTTTGCCGTTGTTGTTTCTTTCTTCTTCTCTTCTTTCTCGTTCTCTGTTGTCGTCGTCTGCGTTAACGTTGGAAGAATTCACCTTCTTTGCCAATTCGTCGTTTTCATCGTCGCCTTTCGTTCCTTTGCGCTTTCGTACGTTTGCCCTACTCTTCTTCTTGAACGTGACCGCAACTACTTCCTCTTTCTCTTCCTCGCCTTCTTCCGCGGGTTTGCCCGGTTCTGCCATCTTCTTTCTCTTCTTCTTTTGCCAGGAAGAGGCAGCTGGAAAAGTTTTGAAGAAAGTGAAAGAAAGAGAATCTTTCTTGTTGCAAGAATCTTAAAAAAAAATTAATTTAACTTTCGAATATGTATTTAGTTGTATCTCATCCTTAAGCTTTTTTAATATGACAGAAATTAAATAACAAGTCTAATTGAGTCGTAAATATTATGAAAATATCGAAAATATTGGGAATAAATTGAATCAATAATTTATATTCTTAAATATATTTTTTCCATTCTAATTCAATAATTCCCGAGATATTTTATTATCTATTGGATGATAAATATATTTCTATATTTATTACGTCATTAAGGTCCGAATTTATCCTTGTAAACTTGGGAAATGGTTTCTGAGTATGCAGAAGAAAAATTTAAAAAAGAATTAAATTTAAGGAAAAGAGAAAGCGAGTACTTTTCGGGAAGATTGTTTCACGCATAAAAATTAAATAATATATACGAGTGATTTGAATAGATTAAGTTCGTAAGAATCCGTCGGGATAAGGATATAAATGTTTTTCATTTCAGATTTAATTTTTTAGTGAAAAAAAAAGAAGAAACGAAGAACTGGTCTTGTGCGAGAAACTTCGAAACGCGAGAAACTTCAGAAAAAACCAATTGCAAGTGGACTTCTTTCTGATTTCTTTCCCTCTTCCCACTTCTCCCTATTTACTCGGAACGGAAGGAGATCATTCTCATTAAGCCATAAATAAGATCAGTAATAGTAATCAAACCATGGACGCCAAGTTACAATCGATAGCTTCGCTACAAAACGACTCCGAGAAAGTTGTTCGATATACGGAATTGTTGCGAGAAATTTCGATCGACGCCTCGGACGAAAAGAGTCTTGTCGAACAGTTTGTCGCGCACCTCCTCTCCGTCCCTTCTTTGCAAGTGAGCAAGCAAGTGTTTCAGCACTTCTCGTCTTCTTTGGAGAGTTCCATGTGCAAATTAGACGATTCATACAAGTTCACTCTTTTTGTAAAGTTCGCCAAGTACTTGTTGGAACAATCTTCTTCTTCTTCAACTGTCGTCAGTGACGAAGGGGTAGACGAGTCGTCCGTGGCGAATTCGGAAATGTACTTGAATCGAGCCAAGTTTCTTTTGAGTAAATGTAAAGACGAAGAGAGTATGAGAGACTTTAAACTGTGCGATGCAATCATTTCGGATCTGAAAGGACGTTTTGTCGAAGCTGGATTGGGGTACTTAGCTTTGAAGGATTTCCGAAACGCTGCGATATGCGCGACGTTGAGCAAAGACAGTTACCAAAAGACTCGACTGATTGCGAAACTTTTAGCGCCTCCTTCTGTGGCGGCGGTGATGAAAGCAAAAGGAGAAGAAGACACAACGATGGCAACAGACGACGGAGATAACGACGAAGAAGGTTTGTTGAACATATTAAAATCCATTCAGCTCGGACGGATTGTAGATGCAGACGCCATCAAGAGCAAATTGACGAAACCACACCACCTGAACGCCTTCGTCGCCGTCAACTTGGAGCATAACTTACTCTGTGTGAGTAAGTTGTACAAATCGATAACGTTAGTCGAGTTGTCCAACATTTTAAAAGTGAACGAACGCGAGGCGGAAAGAAAAGGAATCGAGATGATCAGTCAAGGGAAATTCAAAGGCGTTTTTGACCAAGAAGTTGGATTGTTGGAGTTTTTGAAGAACGAAGAGGAGGAGGAGGTCCACGCTTTGCGAACGCTGACCGACAAAATCGCGCAGGTGTGCGACTTGATTACGAAAAGTAAAAGCAAGGACGGCGTGCGAGCTTGAGGAGGTGAAATTGTAGAAGCAGCAGCAGCAACAGCATAGGTTATTCTTAGAAATGTAGTTGATATAGAAAAAGAGAGACAAAATCAATTTAAAATACAACTGTACACTGTTACACTATTCACTAATCCGCTATTCCTACAAGTTCCTCTCTTTCTCACACGAAATATCGCTCCTCCTCCTCGTCTTCTTTCTTCAGCCTCTTTTGCGATTTGCGTCCGTTGCGGTAGCCGACCCACCACAAATCGTGCAACTCCTTTTCGTTTTCGCACGAATAGCCTTGCTCGAACGCGTTGAGAATGTACCCGCGTTCACCAAAGTTTGGTTCGTTCTCTAACCCAAACTCATCGTCCGCGGTTGCGCCGGCTAACTCCCGCGTGCACCTGTCCTCTTCAACTATGGTAGTTCCATTATCGTCCATGGACGTTATTCCACTAATTCCACACACGTACGTGTCATCGATTAGGATGCGAGCGTCGCATCGAGGGCCGCATCGATGCGCTCTGCCAGTCTTCTCGCACAAGAATATTCCACCTATTCGATGATAGGAACACCCCCAGCTTTTCCCGCACTTGTGCTTCATGCGTTCTTCTTCTTCCACTTTTGATGGTACTGAGAAACCTTTTCTTTCCTTCCAAAACCGAATTGCGCCTTCCACGTTCTTCGCGGTAGATACCGACGCCGCGATTAAAACGTCGTTTGCTGGATCTGGCACCTCGCTTCGCTTTGAGGCTTGCACGTCCGCGTATATCTGCTTTTGAGATTCCGGCACGTTAAGTAACGCGTTGTGTAAATCCTTCTCGTCTCTCTCAAAGTATCTATTCCGAAATGTTTTGCTTCCTCGTTTTCGTTTTCGATTTGATTCGTGTTGCTCTTGTTCTTGTTGTTCTTCTTCTTTTCGTTTATTCTCTTCTTCGTCTTCATCATCATCGCTGCCAGTTGTTGTTGATGAGGTTGATTTTTCACTTCGCCACCGGTCGAAATACAATCGCTTCCAGATTGAATCTCTCCTCGCAACTTGCCTGAATATCTTACACGTTTGGCCAGAATTCGCCACGTCTTCCGCGCTGAGGTGTTTGAATACGTGCTCGATGATTTCTGAAGGAATAAACTTCCCTAAAAAGGAGTTCAATACCAACACCTTCTTCTTCTTCTCCTTCTTTTGTTTTTGTTTTTGTTGTTGAGAGAACTTCACCATCATCTGGAGAGTCAGCTCGTTGGCGAAGAGCTCGTCTTCCTCGTCGTCTTTATCGTCGTCGTCGTTCTCTTCTTTTTCTTTTTCTTTTTCTCCTTCTCGCTTCATGATGGGTGTCAATCGCGAGCGCGGAGAGAGTCTCGTCAGAAATGTTTTGCTCTTCTGTGTTCTACGAGATGATGTTTTTGAGGACAGTTGGGGAGAAAATAGGCATAGGGGAGTTTTGGAAAAAGCGGAAAAATACTTCTTAAAACTTACTTCATTAGTATTCGTTTTAGCCGAGAGAGAGAGAGAGAGAGAGAGAGAGAGAGAGAGAGAGAGAGAGAGAGATGAATGCGCGACAGAGAGAGAGAGAGAGAGAAAGGAAAAGAGAGACGTGATTATTTGAACGTCGACATCTGAACATCAAGACGAGACCGGGAACGAATGAGTGGGCTTGTGGTTGGTAAAGAAGACGACGAAAAATGCTGACGCTTCGTCTTAACGAACTCTCTGTTGATTATGCGGGGTCAACGATGAACAGAGGAAGAAGAAGGAGAAGAACGACAACAATAACAACGACAACAACGACTGTGCCAAAGAAAATTATCACCGCTCGTTCTTACCAGAATAGCAATCTCGAAGGATGTAAAAGAACAAACAGAAAACGACGACAAGGTTGGGAAATGTACATATCCTCGTTCGCTGGGACAGGAGGATTTGCGTCAGAGGACGAAGAAGGGAAACGACGAAGAGAGCAAGCGAGAGACTTGGTTCGTAATTTGTTAGACGCGTCATTCTTATCGTCAAATACTAATGGATGCAAACTTATTCCGTGCGATCGACCACCGTCGTCTTTATTAACAGGGTCTTTGCACCTGACGTATCGAGAACGCTCGGTCCCAGATGTTGAAAATTCCTTTATGCACAAATGTCAATTAGTTTCGTCTGCTTCATCGTCACCACCCATGGCAAGAAGATTTAGGTGTAGAAAAGCGAACAGATACATCGCACATTTGTTCTTTCAGATTTCAAAGCACAGTGCTGAGGCGGATATTCAGCTTTCTCGTTTCGATTTGTTTCATGGACACGTGTTCAAAAACGAAGACGTCGTTGGCATTTTATTTCACGCAAAAGAGTACTGTCGCTTCGACGAGAATACGTTCAATGTGGATTTGGGGTACTGTCAAATTGAGAGCTATGTTAAATATGACCCAAAACAAATGGAAAAGAGAAATATTATATGGGTAGCTTCTCTCCAAAGAGGAGGAGGAGGAGGAGGAGGAGAAGGAAGAGACGATGAGTTGCGCTACTCCATGGCAGTTCTCGATACTTCTCACTACTCCGAGCTCCTCTTCTCAGGTCAATCAGACTTTCATACAGTATACGAAGGCGACTTCGGCGACGTTCTAGGTGACGTGTTCTATTTCGATGCGTTGAAAAATCGGAAACCTCAGGAGCGAGTTATTGTTGCAACATCGACTAGTGCTAAAAATAGAAAGAAAGAAGGAAGTTTTGAGATTTGACCGCAACGCAACACAAATTTTGTTCGGTATCTCATTTACAAACGTTTTGATAATGGCTCGGACGATCCTTGACATCGCAAGAAAATGTGTAAAAAAAGCAGGTTTAGATGCTTACGAGCCGTCGGATGTGCCAGTCCGCGCGCTCCTGCTCGTGAAGATTGGTAAAAATGAAGGAGAAAGAGACAATATCGAACATGCAAAGACCACTTTTGAGAAGAAAATACTATCTGAAAGTAGAATAAACAGTGCAAAAGAGACGGGAAGAACGTACATATATACTGAATCTCGCATACTTTGTGCACTAGTCGATTCCTCAGCTGTTCAAATACGAAATATTATGGAAAATCTTTGCCGCGTTGTCGTTGGTCAACCCGGCCTCTTTTGTTTTGCGAGAGTTTTAAGCGTTTATAAAATACCGCCTTCTCAAAGTAAAGACTGCTTCCGCGATTATCAAACGAAAGTGGTTACAAAATCCGCTCAAGAACAGGAGCAAAATCGTCAAGAAGAAGAAAAACAGCAAATCTTAATCGTGGAAGAACAAGCGGAAGATTTATCACGAAACATAGAAGAAGACGAAGCTTCTGAAATATCGTCGTCTTTCGAGGAGGGAGAAGAAAAAGAAGAAAAAGAGGAAGACCAAAGAGGGATCGCGAGAGCTGCGTGCATTGAAACGTGCGTTCGTTTGGGTTCAGATATGCTCAAGAAAAAATCCAGAGTAGGTCCGATGAATTTTGATTTCGATAGTTTACTCCAATCCGAATTCATACCTACGCTTGAGGAATATCTAAAACTCTTCGCTAGTAAGCGTCTAATTCTAAACAGAGACGACGATTTCATCTTTCCTATTGTATCATAATAAGATCAAGTGTGTATTACTTTATACTATTTCTTATGCAGTTGCGTCTCTCTATTCTTTGTTGTTATTACACTGAGCGGTTTCATATGCTCTTGTGGATGTCTCTCTCTCTTAATTAATATGTATGTTAACTTTCTTGTCTCTTGTCTCTTCTCTTTATCACGCTTTTAATTCTTCTATTCGTCTACTTCAATTTAATCTCTTTCAAGCGTTCTTGCAAATAATCGTCCGAACTGATCGGTTCAGGATACCTGTTCGGTCTATCCTCTGACACGCACGACTCTAACGTATCAATCACGTAATCCGGGTTTGGATGCAAAAAATACGGCATCGAAAATCTAGGAATGTGCGCTCGTTCCTTTGGCGGGTTCACCACCCTGTGCGTCGTAGACGGCAAGACGTGATTGGTCAACCTTTGCAACATATCGCCGATGTTGCACGTCACACACCCTGGTGCCGGGTTCACGTCCAACCATTTTCCATCCTTCCTTAAGATTTGTAATCCACCTTCATCGGCTCCTAACAATAATGTAATCAAGTTAATATCCTCGTGCGCGCCGGCTCTGACGTGCCCCGCCGACTCTTCGGCGATAGGCGGGTAGTGAATGATTCGCAAAATAGAGTTTCCTTCGTCTACTTTATCGTCGAAGAAATGTCTGTCTTGCTTCAAATACACCGCTAACGCTTGTAAAACTCTGTTCCCAAGTTCATCTAAAGAGTAGAAAATGTGTTTCGCAGACTCTGTAAATCCTTCGATTTCGTTCACCTCCACGTTTGGAGGCATGAATTTCTCAAATTTATGTCCTTTTGTTGGTAAATCGCGCCCTTGATGCCAAAACTCTTTCAAATCTGATTTGGTCGCTCCTTTCGCGGTCTCCCTACCGAACGCAGTAAATCCTCTCGCCCCACCTTTCCCTGGCAAGTGATACTTCTCCTTCTCCTCTTGACTCAAATCTTCAAAAAAAGATTTCGATAACCGAAAAGCTCGTTCGATGTCTGTTTGCGCCACTCCGTGGTTTTCTAAGATGACGAAGCCGTATTTCTCGTACGCTTCGCCGAGTTTATTCACAAACTGATCGAAATCAGTCTCGTATAAAGTCAAAGAGACGGTTGGGACGAAATCATCTTCTTCGCCTTCTTCTTCAACTCCTCCTCCCACGATGATGGTCATAGTCGTCTCTTTCTTTCTTTCTTTTTTGTCGTGTGCTTTTGGCTTCTGCTTGGTCCTTTTTTCGAATTTTTTGGTTGCTTTGCGGCAAAAGAAGGTAAAATTTAGGTTTAGAGCTGCTCGCCTCATAAACCATATCCAAGACCACGTCAGTCCTTTCCTGTCATCTTACACAGACAGAGAAAAAAAGCACGCGCGCTCGAAGAACGAACACTCTACTCTCTTCTCACATATTCACACATCATCGTCTTATTTATTTGCATACTCTCATGATGAGCGTAATGATGATGGCTTCAGCCGAACCGACGGCCGCAGGGATGGCTTCGTCGTCGTCGTCGTCGAGAAGACGACGGGGACGAAGCTTCGTGACGGCTTCGGTTTCATCGGCTTCATCGTCGTCTTCTTCGTCTTCATCACATCCGACCACTCGTTCTAACACGAGAGAACGATACGGCGCTAATGTCAACGCAACTGTCACTCACATACATTCGAGAAGAGGCGGACTGCTTGCGGCGAACGCGGCGGCCGGGCCGGCGCCGGATTTCTTAGTCGCCAAACTCGACGCCAACGAAAAGATGCACAAGGAGTTGATGGATAAGTTAGCCGACCCGGCGGTCCAAGGGGACTCGAAGGAGTTTCAAAAGGTTTCCAAAGCCATGGGGGCGCTGCAAGATGTTGTTCACACGTATCAGAAGTACAAGGAGTGTTTACAAGGGAGCGAGGAGGCGAAGGCGATGGCGAAAGAAGCCGCCGGAGACGACGAGATGGTCGCCATGGCAAAGGAAGAGGCGGATAGTTTGATGCAAGAAGCAGAGACATTAGTCGACCAGTTGACGTTATCTTTGTTACCAACGGATCCGTTGGACTCAAAAAATATTATGTTAGAAATGCGAGCGGGGACCGGTGGCGACGAGGCGGCTATCTTCGTTGGCGATTTGCACAGGATGTATACTAGATTCGCGCAAACGGAAGGATGGAAAATGGAGACGGTGTCGTCCTCGTCCGGTGATTTTGGCGGATATAAAGAAATCGTAGTTGAAATTAAAGGCGAAAACGTGTATTCGCAATTGAAATGGGAGGCTGGAGTTCATCGAGTGCAAAGAGTTCCGTCGACAGATGCGCAAGGTAGAATCCAAACGTCGACGGCAACTGTCGCGGTGATGCCGGAAGCGGACGAAGTTGAAGTTGAAATAAAAGACGAAGATTTGGAAATCCAAACTGCGAGATCCGGTGGAGCGGGTGGCCAAAACGTGAATAAGGTCGAAACGGCGATTGATATGTTCCACAAACCGTCCGGAATTAGAGTTTTTTGCTCCGAGCAACGAACGCAGTTGAAGAACCGCATTCGAGCCATGCAAATTTTAAGGAACAAGTTGTTCGAGATACAGTTAGAAGAAAGAAACAAAGAAATAGCAGGGGCTAGAAAAGCGCAAGTTGGTTCTGGCGCTCGGTCAGAAAAGATTCGCACGTATAACTGGAAAGACTCGAGAGTTTCTGACCACAGATTGCAAAAGAACTTCCCGCTCGAAAACTTTATGAACGGTGAAATCAAAGACTCCATCGCGTCTTGTCAATCTCTCGAGCAACAAGATCGGTTAGCGGAGTTGAACGCAGAGTTGATGGCGGAAAAGTAATGACGTTGATGAACTTTTATGAGTATTGTAACGTATGAATACCGAGCTCTTTCTTCTTCCTCCTATCCCATCGCATTATCGTTCTCGATATATTTTTAGAATTGTGCTTTTCTTCTCACGAAAACAAAACGTTCAGAAAGTACTTCCTCAAAAAAGTTTGACCCGCTCTCGCGCTTTCTCCTTCGAACACAAGCACAATCGGCATGGACGATGATGTAGCAGCGAACGCAACATCTCATTCACTCCGGGTCGATTTGAAGCGTAACTATGGTTTAAACAGCGTCAGACGTGACAATGTCGCCTTCGTGGACCACGAAACCATCGCGTTCTCCGTTGGAAATTTGGTCCAGTTTTTGCGCGTAAAAAATACGACCGCGAAAGAAGAGGAAGAGAACTTCTTTATGCGCTCGCGTCGATTACGGGAGATTGGGGCAATTGCCGTGCATCCAGAGCGAACATTTGTTGCGCTCTGCGAAGGTGAGATCGGTTGCGTGAACGAGAGGAGAGAGGAAAAGGAAGAAGACGAGTGTGCTCGCGTCGACGTGTACGCGTATCCGTCTCTCGTGTTGAAAAAAACTTTAAGAGGAGGTGCGAAATCGAAATACGCGCTCGCAAAATTCTCGCCGGATGGGACCATGTTAGCAACGGTTTCGAGCGCGCCAGACTATTTGTTGACTATTTGGGATTGGGAAAACGAATCGTCCATTTTACGTTGCAAAGCGTTCTCGCAAGAAGTTTTCGGTTTATCGTTCTCACTGACTGTATACGGGCAGTTGACGACGTGGGGGACCGGTCACGTTAGATTTTGGAAGATGGCTGATACTTTTACCGGATTAAAGTTACACGGATCACTTGGGAAGTTTGGAGCGGAGCCATTGTCGGATGTTTGTGCGACGTGTGAATCGGGCGATGGAAAGATAACTTTGAGCGGGACAGGATCGGGTGCGATATTGGCGTGGAGTGGCGGATTAATCGAAACTAAGTTTTGTATCGACGAGGAGATTACATGTCACGATGGCGCGATAAACTCCATGCATTTGCGCAGAGTCATGATGCGGGATGAAATGCGAGAGCAACAGCAGCGCGTGCAGCTTATTACTGCGGGAGAAGATGGATACGTGCGAGCCTGGGATGCGGATGAAATTTGGACCATTGTGGAGACGCCGGAGACACCGTTCGTGCAGAAGATCAAGCCAATATTCGAGTATTATCTCGGGGACACGGTAAGCTGTAAGAATTTAATCGTCAGCGACGATAGCAACAATAACAAGCTCGTCGTTCAGAACGCATGCGGTAGTTTACTCGAATTAGACCTTGCTGACGGAACATCGCAAGAAATATTTGAGGCGCACTCAGGAGCAATTGCGGGATGCGACGTTTCCTTCGTGAGCCCGCATTTTTTCACAACCGGTGACGATAAGACGGTTCGATGCTACGACTACTCTCAGTGCAAGCTTCTTTTCACGTCAAGATTCCAAGCGCGAGGGACTGTTTTGAAAGTCTTCCCGAAAGTAGTAGATACGTCCTCGCGGTTAGTTTTAGTTGGTTTCAGTGACGGTGTCGTTCGCGTGCTTTTACGAAGCGAAGCGTCGTTTATAGTTTTAGAGAGCGTCAAACCACACACAGACGCCATCGTATCGATAGATTGGAATTCAGAAGGGTCCAAATTTGCGACTGCATCGAAAGATAAGACGATATTCTTGTTTACTGTGGAAGCGAAAGGAAAACTTGCGCCGATTGGTTTTGTTCGACTCGATAAAGTCCCAAAGCATATCGAGTACGATAAGTCAAAGAGTACCGCAGACAAGAATGTCATAGACATTTATTTTCAAAAGAAGGGCGATAAGGTAGCTCGTCTTCTTTCGACAAATTTGCCGAAGATCAGTACGGATACTTTCGAGCTCGAAGCCTGTTTCGTATCGATCGAAAATACTTCTGTCGAAGAAGTGTGTTGTTCGCAAACCTCTCATTCCGGCAGGTTTCTAGTTCAAGGGTTTGTAAATGGTTCCGTATCGTTGCGTATTTTGAATCAAAATAGAAGTGAAGAGAAGGAAGGCGAAGAAGAGGCTGATTTCGCTCATGAGGAGCAAGTCTGGGTCGAAAAGAAGGTTCACGTATCGAAAATTACAGGTGTAGCTGTAACATACGACGATCAATATCTCGTGAGCGCGAGCGAAGACGGATCGTTGCTTTTGTTTGAGTTGAAATCAAAGTTTGGTTCTTATAAAGTACCGGAAGGATTGCGTGAAAGTAATTTAGATTATGGGAAGGCAATCGCTGAAGATATCGAGATTGACGAGTTTCCTTCTATGGAGCAAGCGAAAACGTTGGCGAGAGAGTCGCAGATTTCCAACGACGCAGAGAAGACGAGAAAGCGAACATTAGAGAAATTAAACGAGCTTCGTAAAGAATTTAAGTCGTTGATCGAAGCAAATAAGAAATTGAAAAGTGTTGACATACTTCCTGAATCTGCTTTTGAGGTGGATGTGGATCTTCTTGAAATCATGAAAAAGAAAACAGCTGTCGATGTCGAACGCGGAGAGAGAGAAATGGCATGTAGACTTGAACGTGCTGAAATTATTTTAGAAAGGCTTAAAAAGCGGTATCGAGACGATGTTGAAGCTTGTTGTGAAGAGCTGCATGCGCATTTTGAAGCGAATATCGATGATGAAGCGACGAGTCGATACGAGTTTTCGTGCGAGTCCTTCAGTTTGATGAAAGAGGACTCCAGCGAGGAGGACGAAGACGAGGATCAAGATTACGACGAAAGGGCCGTATTACCAGCCGGAGATGCTTCTATAATTTCTGACGAAACTTCCACAATCACATCAAATGTTGAGGCTCCGAGAGTGAGCGACATTTACGAAGAAATTAGCAGAGAAAAGAGCGATCTCACATCTCAAGAGATACGAAGAATAGAGCGTCAAAAGCGATCGGAAGAGATGGCTGCGTTCGAGCTCACAAGACCAATCGACGAGTCCGAAACGAATATCGAAGATGATTTAGAAATAATCGAAGCTCGCAACCGCATAAGTGATTTCCCGTTGAAGTCGGATCCTCTAGCAACGATAGTGAAAGAAAAGCGAGCAAACGTGGAATTGAAAGACGATGCGTTGACTCGAGTCAATGCAAAAATTCGAGAGATAAAAGTCGCGTTCAATGCAGAGTTCCAAGCGTTGAAAGACGAAAGCGCAACACTGCCAAACGACGAATACAACGATAAATTAAGAAAGTTGTGCCTATCGAAAGCAATAGCGGCGCGAAAGTGCAAATCTCTCGAGTTGCAAAGATTCATTCTCGAGCGTGAACTCGAAATAATCGAGAAGAAGCACGACGCCGGTGATATAGCCTGGGAAAAGAAACTTTACGCTGCCGAAGAGAACATGCGCGCAAAGAAAGCGTCGGTAAAGAAATACACGAAACGATACAAAGAACGCGAGACTAATTTGATCCACGCCGACAACGCCTTGCAGAATTTGATGAAAGTTTATGAAAACAGTTTACCGCCAGGCGCCCCGAGAGCCAAACTGTTCAAAGTGTTTATGCGCGACATTGAAGATGGAATCGAAGAAAAATGCCCGACCGGATGCGAAGAAGACGTATACGAAAGAGTGGTGCAGTTACGGACGAAGCGTCGCGAGCTCGAAGCGGCAAAAGTCGATGCCATGAACGAGTCCGAGAAAGCGAAGACGTTTTTAGAAGAAAAAGTAAAGGAGATGGAAGTTGCCGTGGCGGCTTTGAAAGATACTACTGCGGATAAAGAAGTGTTCGAGAAGAAGAAGCAAGCAGATCTGAACCAAATAGAAATTTACGTCACTTTGAAAGCGCACGAGATTCTTCATTTTGACGCAGACTCGACGGATTCCGTTTCGAGTGTGAAGCTGGGATCTGCCGAAAACGGTTTGGTTTTTGCAAACTCGGCGATCGAGAAGTTGAAGCTCGAGATTGAACATCTGAATGGTGAAATATCGTCCCTTAAAAAGTCCCAGCAAGAACTGAAGAAACAATTTGCGGCTTTAGAGATTGAACGAAAAGAAGAAGAAGTGAAAGAGCGCGACTTAGAGGCGAAAGAGATAGATGTCCAGATGCGAAAATTTGGTCAAATTGTCGATTTAGACGCGTTGGACACCATGGCGAGAGAAGCGAGAGGGGGCGAAGAATTGAAGATTAAGTTAAGAGCGCAGGAAACCTATCACGCGAAAGAAGCTGCGGAGTGGAGAAAGTCCATCCAGCAAAGTAACGACGAGTACACAGCGCTCATTGAACAGCACACTTTGCTTTTGCAAAAAATAGCCGCTTCGAAAAGAGCGCTATTGACGAAAAAGAGAGGAGCAGTTGCAAGCTAACTACGCGTAACTTTTAAGTTTCTGAATGATGAAGACTACTGTAAATATTAATCTATTCTGCTATAATCTAAAGCGTGCGTTAAAAATCTATCTATAAAAGTGAAACAGAAGGCGGAGCAGTTGCAGTTCCGTTTTGCGGGTTGGTTTGTCCTCCTCCTCGTTCAGAAACGGTCAAGTCCTCAAAGCCTGCAAAAGCGTCGTTCTGATTATTTGGCACTTGTTGTTGCTCGAACATCTTCATCCGTTCCGCTATGCTAACTCCTACTTTTGGCAGTTGCTCTCGTTGATTTCGCTCTTCTTGTTCTCCATCGCTTACTTCTTCTGCTGTCGTTTCCATCGTCGTTTCTGTCGTCTTCGTTATCGTGTCTTTTTCTTCTCCCTCTTCGCTCCTCCCAACGTTTTCTGTTTCTTTTGGTCTTGTTTTTACAGGCATCGCTTTTGACACTCCTCCTCCAAATGCAATCGCCACCGCGACTTTGAACTCGGCATCCGTGAGAGACAAAAGCTCCAACGCAGAAGACGACTTCTGTTTTTGTTTTTGTTGTTTTTGTTTTTGTTGTTGTTGTTGTTGTTGTTTAACAGTTGTCGTCACCGTTGGAGTTGGTTTCAGAGTTTCTTCTGCTTTCCCAGCGTTCTCAAAATCACCAAAGTCGTCGTCGTCGTCCTCCAAAGCGTTCTCATCATCGACTGACATTTGTTTATTCGCGCTCTTCTTCTTCTCTTCCTCTCTCTCTCTCTCTCTCTCTTTCTCGGGCTCTCGCACGTAAGAACAAATGATGAGAGAAGAAGTTTTATGAGGAGATGCGGGCGTTGGAATTTTTCTTTTTTCTTTTTCCTCTCTGCTTTTTCCTTGTTGGTTTCCTTCATTCAGCCGACGCCTGTGAAAGGCTACAGAAGGAAGAAGTTGTTGTGAGAAGGAGAGAGAGAGAGAGGAAGAGAGAGAGGAAGAGAGAGAGAGAGAGAGAGTAAGAGGAAAATAGATAGATAGTTAAGAGAGTAAAGAAGATGACAGACACTTGGCAACTTTCCGCGGTGGCGAGTTTAGTCGAGGACATCGACAAGAAAATTCTCGTCGTTCTGAGAGACAACTCGAACATCGTCGGGACGTTGCGATCGTTCGACCAGTTTGCGAACATTGTTTTAGAAAACGCGGTGGAACGAATGATCGTTGGAACGCACTATTCAGACGTACCTCTCGGATTATACATCGTGAGGGGAGAAAATGTCGTTTTAATGGGAGATGTAGACGAAGCCATCGAGTTGAAAGGATTGACGTGGGTCGAGAACGACGAGATTCGACGAATGAAGGATGCGGAAATGGAAGCGGACAAAATGCACGGACTGATTGCGAGGAATTTGGACATGTTGTTAGACGACTAAAATGTCACACAAATCATTTCGATGTCTCGCTCTGAAATAGAACAAGAACGGTAAGTAGATTTTTATATCGAGCGCGCGATGCGGAGTATGTATATCGCACGTATATGTGAAATAACAAGAAGAAAAGCTATGATGGACAACATACCATGCTAATACTGATACTCCGTCTTTTACGGGCGTTGTAAATGTAAACCGATCGATAGGACTGAGCTTTGCCCTGTTATATAATTGCATATATGTGCGAATACATATCTCTCGTTGTTGGTAGTAGCTGCAATGACGAACTTTGCACGTGGAAGTGCTCGTGGTGATCTTCTGTGAGCCAACGATAATAACCAATGGATCCTTCAGAGCAGTCTTCAAAAACATTTGTTTCGCTCGTTTTATTTTGCGCACGTTGTTATATCTCTGACTCACGTCCGTCCTTTCACCAATTCACGACTACAGAGCAGGAACAAAAGAAAAGGATAGAATTCACACGAAAAAGGAGCGCTTTTTAAAGTTCCGTGAGTTCTCATAGTAATACAAAGAATAAGTTCCGGAGCGTTTTTGTTGTATATCCGAGTTATAAATTTTCATTTACAAAGCTTTATTCGTACAAAGTTTTACAATTTAGTTTTCTCCGGGTAGCTCGCCATTTCGGCAACACCACACATACCCGAAGGACTCTCAACATCTCTCGCGATCCGGATGTAGCCTCCTTCTCCCCACTGCTCGCTCCACGAGTTTTTAATTTTCCAATATTTCTTCGTCGCGCCCGGGATGATGACGTTTGAGCTGTTGTGATCGATGCCATAACCAACGACTAAAACGCCATGGTCAAGCTGCGTGCCACAATCTTCGGCGTGATACACACCTCCTCCGTATAATTGGAACGATCGCTGGTCGGCTTCAATCGCAACCGAGACGGGCTGTTGTGACACGGCTTTTTTCAAAGCGGTTTCGTCGTTCGACGGCACGTCGTTAAATCCATCGATCGAGGCAATGTGCAATAAAGTTTTTCTCGTTTTGCAGTCATCGAAGGAAGCCTTGTACTGGTACTGCTTTTCGCTGTCAACGCCTCCGTTTTCAACGATCCATTCGAAAGCATTATCCATTAAACCACCATTGCAGCCTTGATTGCCTCCTTCTCTGGCGCACGACACCAACTCTTGTTCGGACAAAGAGACGAGCTTTCCAGTTCTAATCGCGTTTATGCCTTCCACCGCCCCAATCGCGGAGAACGCCCAACACGACCCACACGAGCCTTGATTTTTTGGCGTTGTGATGACACCTTCATCGACCCAATCGATAGACTCCGGCGCTTCCACTCCTTCGTATTCCCACAGGGAAACGTCTTTGGCCGCCTCCCCGGAATCTTTCTTTCGCCGTAAAGATTTTTTAAACCCGAGCATCTTTCGGTACTCCTCTCTCGTGTGCGCGGCAAACTTATTCATCTCGACGTAATGCGAGACTTTCCCGGCGACATATTTCGCGTTGTGTTCGAGCACGAACAAATAATTCTCTCCGAAAATCTTTAATCGTTTCAATCGTTCCTCCGCGTTTGCGATTTCTTTATCGTATTTCACCAACCACGCGTCAAAGGCGTCCTCGATCTTACTCTCTCGGAGAACTCGCTTATCATCATCGTTTCGCAGAACTAACTCGACTTCATCAGTCTTCTCGTTGATGGTATTTTCAGGCTCGAGACGAATCGCCGTCGTCGCGGTCGGGAGAAACGAGAGGGAAAGAATCGCTAACGTCGTTAAAAGGAGGAAGAAGAACGACTGATGAAGTGCTGGTGTTTTCTTCATCATTTTTGTCTCTTCGCGTTTCAAACCGTTGTTTTTGCGACGTCGACGGTGCCTTTCTTAATAAATGAAGTCTTTTTCTTCTTCTCTTTAAGAAAGAATCAACTCGCGTTTTGCGCGCTCGCCCGAAGAAAGAGTTGAATATGTTGTGTTCTATTTGTGCGCGTGCGTGCGTGCGCGTGTGTATATATTTTAAACGCGCAAAAGCGAAAAGAATAATAGCGTGGAGACGAAGTTTTTTATTCGTTTCGAAGCGACAAGCGACAGAGACTCACTTTTTCAGTCACGAAGGCAAGACCCAAACGAGCAAATTCCAAACAGGAATCTTTCGTCAGAAACAGAAGTTCGTCCAGTGACATAGAGAACGAAAGGTACGCACACACAGTTTTGTTACGAGCACACAACACGCGTGCACGCGTCGAATAACACTCTCCAAACGCAACGATATCGCCATTTACGGCGCGTCCGATTCGCGAGCGTGGATACGTAGTGAAAGACGATTGTCTCCGTTGTTTTCTTTTTGCGCGCGTACATTTTTTGCCTGTGTTTTTGACCCTCGCCGCGAGTCCGGAAATGCGTGGGTATTGGGTACATGCGAACGTATACGTTGAGATTTAGGGCGGTAAACAGAACGTTTAATCGCGTTTACGTTTGATTACGCGCTCTTTTCTGTTGACTGTTGCGTTTGTGTGTCGCCAAGTAGAGCGCGTTCGAGTTCCATTCTTTGGACCCAAAATGGGAGAAAAAGGCAGAGAAAGAAATGCATGACACTTTTGATTTACACACTAGTTATACTCACATCTCACTCTTTACGTCTTTCCTGAACAACAGATGCCGCCGAAAGCGCCAGAGTCAAAGGCCGCGAAGTTAGCGAAAGCTGCCGCGGGGGGTAAAGCCAAAAAGAAGAAGTGGTCCAAAGGGAAATCCAAGGAGAAGGCGCAAAACCAGGTCTTGTTTGAACAATCCACTTACGATAAGTTACTCGCGGAAGTCCCGAAGTACAAGATGATCACCGTATCCATCTTGTGCGATCGTTTGAGAATCACGTGCTCGTTAGCCAGAAAGGGTATCGCTATCTTGGTCGCCAAGGGTTTGATCAAGCCGGTCGTTAGACACTCGCAACAAGACGTTTATACGAGAGCAATTGCCGAAGCGTAAAACAAATATACTACATTTATTAGAGTTGGATTAGAAAACATAGCTTAAAGAAGACTATTATTCGTGTGATGAATACATATCATATCATATAATTGTTCGTAAACACATTAATATATCATCGTTCTGTAAAACATGCTCCTCCCCTTCTTTTCCTTCTCACGTCTTGCCGTTTTCTTTATTTTTTCCCAGACGAGCGAAACGTCGTCACTTCGCAGACAAACACATCTGATTATCTTCAACGCTGAAAGAAACGATTCTTTGCAGCAAATGTCACGTGGAGTCACACAACCTCTCGCATCCATCGCAGAAGTCCGCAGGTTTACTCGTTCTTCTCGTGTGCCCTCATGCACGAGCAACGCTGCCGCGACTTCTTCCTCTTCTTCTTCTTCCCAAAAAAGCAGTTACGAGTCGTCGCATTGGAATGAAAGATATGAGAAAGAGTCACACGAATGGATGTGGACGTTCACGGATGAAGAAAATGACGAGATTGAACTTGCCTTGCGACATTTCAGAGCTACAAATTTGGACGTAATGGACGTTACCGCGGAAACATTCCCGTTGAGTTCGTCTTTTCAAAACAAGCTATTGGCTATGAGGGACGAAATCCTCCAAGGGAGAGGTTTCGCAGTGCAAAGAGGACTGACCGTGGCGCGATATTCGAACAAAGATATTTGCACGATATTTTGTGCGATTGGAAAAATAATGGGCATACCAGTGAGCCAGAATAAATTCGGTCACGTGTTAGGGCACGTGTATGATTTGGGAAATGATCCGCTTTCGCCTTCAACACGACTGTATACGACCAGCGCTGCGCAACCTTTCCATACTGATTCTGCGGATATAGTTGGTTTGCTCTGTATACGAAACGCCTCAGAGGGAGGTGACTCCCAATGGGTATCCTCTGTTCGCTGCTACGAAGAGATAAAGAGAGAGCGAGCAGATTTAGCAGAAGTTTTGTTGCAACCGTTTTTTGTTTCTCGAAAAGGCGAGATACCACCGGGATGCGGGCCTACTTACGAGATGGCTGTCTTTCACGAAGTAGAAGACGATCGAACGGGCGAGAAAAATATAATCGGTATCTACGATCGATCCTTCATAGACGCAGCTCAGACGATAGAGGGAACTCCAAAATTAACTAGTTTACAAATCGAAGCCTTAAATTATCTCGACGCGCTCTGCGTAAAACGACAGATTGAGATGCGCTTACAATCTGGAGACATCCAATGGCTGCACAACCACACGACTTTCCACGCGCGCAGCGCTTTCAAAAAAGAAAGCGAGTTCCCGAGACATTTATTGCGCCTCTGGCTTTCGCCCGAAAACGGAATTAAACTCCCAGACGCGTTCAAAACGAGATTCAACTCGACTGAACGAGGGAGTCCAAACCGCGGCGGCATCAAAATCAAGGACGATGTGAAACTCGTTTGCCCGTTAGAACCGTAGTAGTTTTTAGTCGACACACACCATACCTGTAACCAACACAAATTCATATTATTTTTATAAAATTGAAGGCACCTGTAACAAAGTAACGCCTCAAAAATATAATGTCGACCAGCGGCGGATACGGTGGTAAAACCATCGTCGTCACCACAGCGGCAGTTGGTGCGTTCGTTGCCACCGTCGGCGCCGTGTTTGCGTACACCAACAGCGAAGAGTACCAATCTTCTTCCTCCTCTTCTTCTTCTTCCTCATCGAATTGGAAAAGAAAAATCCTCGACTCGTTTTTAACGACCTCTTCGTACGTGACGAATAAAGCGAGTCAAATGAAATCCGAACACCGAAGAAGAGAGAAGAAAATGCTCACGACTCAAATGTGGTTCGATGGATGCGACGAGTCAGGCCGTATTGTAAACCCTGAGGCCATGAGGAAGATTATCATCGAAGGCGGTATCGAATCCGCGTTGCGTCAAGAAGTGTACCCGTTCTTGTTGAACATAAGGGACCCGAAGGACTCCGCGGTGGAAGTTGAACAGGCGAAACAGATGCGGAAAGTCAAATACGACGCGTTGAGGAAACGATGTAAAGAGCTGGAACTGATGATGAAGAGTGGAAAGGCGTATAGTAAAGACTCGTTACCTCCGAGAGATTTGGGCGTCTTCACGGAAAATGCCCCTGTAATCAAAGCGGATGCGCCGAGAACGACTTTTGTATACGGAGAATTCGCGGCAACGTACGACGCGTGCGACGACGCGAATACCGCCGCGCTATTAGAAAAGGATTTGAACGTTTTGAGTAGTGGTGATAAAAAGAATAGTAAGAAAAAATCATGGGAAGTAGTGCAGACACAGCGGTGTCGGAAAATCTTGGAAGCTTTCGCGCTTTATGATCCAACAGTTGGGTATTGTCAAGGAATGAACGAGTTGGCGGCTGGATTTTTACGAGACTGCGTGGATGAATCCGAAGCGTTTTGGTGCTTCGCGCATTTTACTTCCGGAGCGTTTAGAAGTCATTTTGTCATCTCCGGACATGCGCATTTAGACGGCGGCATTTCAGAACGCTTGCTCGCTTTGTCGACAATTTTTCAAATATGCGATAAACCGCTTTGGAAACATCTCCACTCTTTGAATAGCGAGAACTGCATGTTTGCATTTCGATCGGTTGTTGTGTTACTTTCGCGTGAATTGGACGTCTCTTCAACGATATTTCTTTGGGACGTGTTGATGGCGACGAGAGATTTCGCCCCAACTGCTGAAGCGACGGCGATGTCGGCGGCTGCGGCGGTGTACGAAGAACGTAACAATTCACAATTCGATGGCGACTCAGACATTTTAGAAGTTTTAACGGTCGGTGGAGGACGATTGTTTTTACACGTCGTAGCAGCTGCGTTTCTAGAAATGCGGCACAGTGTGTTTTCCTGCAAAAATTACGACGACCTGTTGCAGCTGTGTAGCCGCATGCCAGCGCAACAGTTTAGCGTTTCGAGACTCTTGGCGAAAGCGAAGGTATTGCTCAGCAAAACAAGAGGCGTGGGCGAAGCAAAAGTTTCCCAAAACGTGGCGGCAGCCGCGCTTTTTTAGTTTTTGAATTAGTATCGTTACAAATAATTTACGGCTTTATCGCCAACCGCATACTCGCCTTGAATGTCAGTAGGCGCCATTTTCGAACCTTTTTCAGGAATGCCAGACAAATCGACGCATTTAACCTCACCTAACTCAAACGGATAATCTAAATGGTGTCTCCCCAAATCGGTTCCATATAACGCCGCACAAAAACACGACAGTGTATCCGCATGCGAAACCAATACGATATCCGTGCCGAAATATGTAGCCTCTAATCTCGTGAACGCTTCGAGCGTCCTTCTGTACAAATCTCTCACCGACTCAACGCTTGCAGACGGCTGCAAAGAGTCCGACACAGGTGGAGGCGTCGATAGAGGATCTTTCAAATCGTTTTCCCAGACTTCTTTCCAATTTGATTGGTCCTGGAAATCTAAACTTCCCATCTTTCTCGGGTCCAACAAACCGCTGAACTCTGTCCTCACTTCGCTAAAGAGTAATCCTAAGTCTTCTCGCATAACCAGCGCCGTTTGGAACGACCGCTGAAAATTACTCGTGTATAACCACGACGGCGAACCGTCGTACTCTTCGACAATAATTCTCGCAGCTTCGTGCACTTGTTCCACGCCTTTTGCGGTCAATCCGTAAGTGGTGTCATATTTATAACTCGGATTCGATAATATCTGATTTCGTACGTCTAACGTACTCTCCCCGTGTCTGACGAGGAAGTATCTGTTGTGCAATCGACTGGGTAAATCAATGAACGCTTTCGCTTCTTCCGTGTTGTCGTAATATTTCGTTCCTAAAACCAATCCACTCGCTGCTAACAAAGCTTTCCGTCTGTTCGTCGTCGTCGTCGTCGTCTTCTCACTACTCTGAGTTTTTGCATTTCCAATCGCCGGGGAGGACGAACACGAAGCGCCTCTCGAATTCAACCGGCGATTAGATGAGCGATTCTCTCCTCGTCGTCGGTTTGTGCGATGTTCATCATTTCGAAATAAACCTCTTCTTCTTTGCCTGTTAAATACGTATGCTGTTTCTACCTGGGCTGCTTTCGTCGTCGTCGTCGTCGTTCGAGTCATCGTGTTTGCGAATATTTAAAAATTGAACCACCTCAAAGAGCAAAAGATATGACGAAGGACAGAAAAAGTGAGAATTTAAGGAAAAGCGCGGGAGTGCCCAGCCAGCACAGAGCGACAAAAAAAGGTGCACGGAAAAAATTAAAGAGAAAAAAGAAAGAAGAATGGGGAAGAAACGACCGCCATCTTCGGATGAAGAGGAGGATAAAGAGGACGAGGAAGAGGAAGAGGAATTAAACTTGGAAGCGTTTGAAGATTCAGAGGAAGAAGAGTACGATTCAGACGTGCGTATTTCGTAGAAATATATTTGTAAAGCTTTCGGAATGCAAAAAGCAGCCGCCATTGGTTTCTTTCTTTTTATCCTTCGCGTTCCTCTAACGCGCGGTTCTTCTCTCATCTCTCCTTCGCTCGCGCATTGGTTTATACGCATTTTGCGCGCATAACTGACCCATCTTCTTTTCTCTCCTTTTTCTGAATGCCGACAAAACAAACAGGAGGAACTCGAAGCAGAAATGAAAGCGTTAGAAAGCATACAAGCAGATCGACGGAAACAGCAACACTCGAATCACCCCTCGCACTCTTCTCGCGACGCGAACAAAGTTTTCGTCAACAACAAAACGGGATTGAAGCAATCTTTGGAAGATTTTCAGTGGACGAATAAAGCGAATTGGTTCGACCATCTCGTCGTCGTTGGAGAGAACAGAGAGGAAAAGTTAGAAACGGTGGATGATGATCTCACTCGAGAGACGTTCTTTTACGAACGGGCGTTGGAGTCGGCGAACCAGGCGGTGAAGAAGTTGAAGAAACTCGGAGTTCCAGTGAAGAGACCGCACGATTATTACGCGGAGATGGTGAAATCGGACGAACACATGAAGAAAGTTCGCTCGGAGTTGATGTATGAGCAGCAACAGTTAGAAATTAGAGACGAGAGACGAAAGACGAGAGAGGCAAAGAGATACGGCAAGCAAGTCCAAGCCGAAAAAGTGAAGCAACGAACGCTGGCGAAGAAGGAAGCTATTAAAGACTTAGATAAATGGAGGTCGCAGAGGAAGAAGTCTGGGTTCGCAGACGACGGGAAGGCGCCGTTTGAAGGTGCCGGCGGAGATGTGAAGAGAAAAAGAGAAACCCGAGACTCTAAGTTTGGTTTTGGCGGCAAAAAGAGGGTGCGTCGTTTTATTTTGTGTTGTTCTTTCAAAGAATTCGTCTCGTTTCTTCCATTTCGTTTAGGCGGATATAGGGGGTGCTGCCCGCATCCCCTGCATCAATGCGACTGGGGCATCGAAAACTTCCACGGTGTATATCCCTGCTCAAACGCCTTACATAGACCGGCGGTTGTAGGCGTCAGCAATTTATTTTGTTTTCGCCTCCCTAACCGGGGTGAGCATATTCCATTGCCTAGGCAAAGCGGCGTCGCTGCAGTTATGTCACGGGACAGACCATGCTATCTATATTCTTCTTCTCTTTCTCTTTCTTTCTCGTTTACTTGTTTAGTCCTTCGTCATCTATGAAAAATATTAACGACGCGTTCATCTCTGTTCTATTTCTTTTCTACACGCAGGGAATGAAACGAAACGATAAGAATTCGGCAAGGGACATGTCTGATTACAAACCGGCGAGTTTCGATCGAGGAGGCAACGGCAAATACGCATCCGGCGGCGGTGGTCGAAAAGGAGGTAAAGGAAAGAAAAGATGAAAAAACTTGCTTGAAAGCCAACTACAGTAGCATTTGTTATTAGCATTACCTTAATTATACACAATACATTTGATTTAATATTCCTACAACTATCACGTCAAAAAGCGCTCGTCAAACTTCCCATCCGCGTCGAATCTGCATTCGTCTTTCTTGCCCAACAAATTGTATCTATTACTCGCTACCGCCGTATACACTGTATCCCGTATAAATGTCGGCACAAACGCATTCGCAACTTTCGCAAACGGAGATAACGGTATCCCGTAAAAGTTCCCGAGTTTTGCGCCGATCCTTAATACCGCATCCGATTTGAAATAGAATTTTAACTCGTTGTTGTTGTTGTTGTTGCTCTGTCCTTCGCCTTTTTCGACCAGCACTATCGAGCTGATATCATCCCGTCTCTTCCCAGCTTTCTCTAATAACGTTTTTCCTAGTTCCGATTGCAAGGCTGCGAACCGTAACGCGCCGTCTGGCGTGTTGTCCGTATCCAAAACGAAATTCACTCCTCCGTGGCACAAGTTACACACGCCGTCGAATAATATTACCGGTCGAGAATCTGAATCGGAGAAAACGTCCTCGAGAAGGTTGGTTTTTGAGAACGATGACGACGACACAGAGGCTTTGACGATGTTCTTCTTTCTTTTCGATGAAGATGACGTTGACGAGAGTCGACGAGAACTTCTTCTCGGTGTGTTCTTCTTCGTGATTTTGTTCGTTGTACTATTCCTCTTTGAATTGAACGTCATTTGTGATGCGCGAGTTGTACATTCCATTGACTCTCTCTCGCTCTTTTTCTCTCTCCTACGTAGGAGTTGTTCACGCGCGGGCGAGAGGAAAAATGAAGAGAAGAAGAAGCTTTTGGTGGTGAATGCTAAAAAACACTAGTCTTTGGTCATTATTAATTAAAACGTTTCGTCGTCAAAGAACATCTCGCGCTTAGCTAAGTATGGCACCGAATCTGGATTGTATACCCAAGCGACCAATGCACCGTTGGAGCTATGAATCGTGAGTTCTCTCGTATCTTCGGTCCCGTCGACGGGGTCGTTGTACGCTTGGATAAATTTACTCATCGGTTCGATGAATGTCTCTCTGGCGTGTTCTTTCAAACCTTCCGCGGACATCATGTACTTTACGAATGCAGACGCGCGTTTAGAAATTTTTTCGCATTCTCCTGGGTTTGATTTCGCCCAATTCAATTGCTTGTCTAAATCCGACAAGTCTGTGCTCACCGGAATGTAATGTTTCCACGCCTCGATTTTGCCATAAAACGAATCTTTCATTGGAGTTTCGTGATGAAAGAGAACCCCAGGCATGCCCATGGCCCAAAACGTTGTCTTCCACGAGGTCCCACCGCCACCGCCGAGATCCAGCAAGTACTTGTACTGCGCGTAATCGCATGCCGTTTTCGTTTCCTTAGAAAATGTGGGGAGCGTATTTTCAATACACAACGTCGGCGGCGCGTTTGGGTTGGAATCTGTGAATTTAATGTCGTAATCGTCTTGGTTCACCGCCGCGTGAACAACCGCGCGTAAGCGTGGTGGTAGGCGATCGTTAAACGCTTTCCCGCTGTTACTCCCAGAATTAAGAATGGCGTTTACGATGTCTCCAGCGATCGCACCGCAGAGATTGTGATTGTCTAAAAACTTCGTTCCGCTCGTCGTTCCTACAGACGGGTACATCTCCAAAAACGGCCAGTCGCTCCCTCGCCAAAACATCTTCGGTATCAAACTATCAAACGAAGCCGTACTTTCTGTAAACATTTTATCTTCCTTACACTGTCCTGGACTACTGAACCACTCGCACTGACCATACTGCTCCGGCGCAAATGCGTGAGCTATGCACGGTGTAAATGGCAAAGTTGGCGCCTGGATCAATCCGGAAATCTTCGAAGAATCTTTTGGCACGGTGCCAAACGAAAATATCGGCGCTTTACTCTGTCCACATCCGCTCGCGCTATCGACGCATGCGTTTCGAGGGTAATCCTGTGTCGCCCACCCGAAGTGGATAGGTTTGTCCACGTCCGAAAACTCTGCTTTCATGACCGCTTTTATAAACATATCTGCCCCTGTTGAACGGTCATCGAGACTTTGTGCCCCAGATGGTGTAATCGTCCAAGATTGGCCATTTTCTTTCGACCCTCCCCATTCAAACACGTGCATCGGCATTCTCATTTGCTCCGGTTGCGTCAAGTCCCTCGCTTCCAACACGTCCTCGTACGATATAGACGACGGCGCTTGCCAATCAAAATCAAACGAAGAACGGCTGTCTTCTCTCACTGAATCGAAGCTGCTCTTCAAAAACGATCCCATAGCGACTAAGGCGCACCCACCAACCGTAATCATAAACATGGTGTTGCAAAACACTTTCGCAGTTATCCCGTCCTTTTCCTCTAAATCCTCGGCTTTATTCAGACCATCATTTCTACTCCTACTTCTCTTCGACGACGAAGACGACGATGCCAACAAGCTTTCTCGCTCTCGATTCGAGCCTATTTCATTTCTATACCGCGTTGTCATTTGTTCTCTATTATTCTCCCTCTTTCTCTCAACAAAGAAGAAAAAAGGGTGTCGTTTTGCGGGGGGGGGCTCTTTTTAATTGGAAGTGCGCGCGGCCTCCTTTTTTACTGCCGATGGGTGTTGTCCACAGAACGAGAGAGAAAAAGAAAAACAAGCGCGCCAAAAGCGTTTGTTCTCTCGCGCAAAAGGGTAAAAGTGGCAAGAAAGCTCCTCTTCTCGCGTCGGTCGATCGCTGTGTGATGTGTTGTTTTCAATGCGAGGTAAATGAACACAGGCAAAAGCGCGCGCGCGATTATTTTGAAGTACGAGTGAATGAATGAGTGAAAGCTTCTTGTGTGTTTTTGTCGACTCAAAAAAAGAAGCAAAAAACCACAAACAGAGATGAAAAACCGGATATTCCTTACAACGTGATAAAAAGCACTTGATGCATTATTAATGCCATCATCAAAATCTAAATGAGCAGCCGAAGTGGTGGTGGCGCGATATTATTAATCTCCTCATCGGGCGCGTTGTTCTCGAGAAGCCCCTCTACTACCGCGACGAGGACGAGGACGAGGACGAAGACGAGGACAAAGTTTGTTCTTCTTCAACGTTGTTGTTTTCATCATCAAAATCATCATCGAAAAGAAATGGGAAACAGGGCGACGAGGACGGCGAGAACGAGAACTGGTTGTTCAACCATGAGGGCGTCGGCAACGAACGAAACGGATCTTCAAAGCGACGACGACGATAGTGCTGTTATTAATGAGAGAAGGAAAGCAAAAGTATTAGTCGTTGGCGCCGGGGCGTCTGGTTTAGTCTGCGCGAAAGAGTTGCGACAACGAGGACACGAGGTGAGAGTTTTTGAAACGAAAAGTAACTTGGGAGGCGTGTGGTTACACGCCACCGCGAATAACGAGAACAAAACCACGAAAACGGCCATGTACGATTCGTTGCGGACGAACTTACCGAGAGAGGTGATGGGTTACGAAGCATTTCCGTTTCTTTCTTCTTCTTCCTCTTCTTCATCCGTCGACGCCCGACGGTTTTGCTCGCACAAAGAAGTACAAGGGTATTTGCAAGAGTTTGCAAAAAACTTTAGACTGTTCGATGTTCTCGAGTTTAACACGACCGTGAAAGAGTGCAGAAAGAAAAAAGATGGGGAGGAGAAATTAGCAGAACGCGAAGAAGAATTCGGCCCGAAATGGACGGTGAAATATGAACAAGGAGAGAAGAAAGAGCTCAAGCGGGACACGTTCGACGCCATCGTCGTGGCAAATGGACATTACTCGAAACCGAGAAGTGCTCGGTTTCTTGGAGCAGACGTGTTTCCTGGAAAGCAAATGCACTCATCGACGTATAAAGAACCTTCGGTGTTCACGAATCAAAATGTCGTTCTGATTGGCGCGCAAGCCTCTGGCGAAGATATCTCGCGAGATATCGCAACAAAGGCGAAGAGTGTGTATTTGAGCGCAAAGACATGGCAAAATGCAGAGTGGGGGTCGAATCCAAACATATCGGAGAACTTGTTTCGGAAACCAAACGTTAAAGCGCTTCTAGAGAACGGTTCGGTAGAATTTGAAGATGGGAGCGTAGTTGAAAACGTCGATGCGATCGTGTACTGCATCGGATACGAGTACGATTTTCCATTCTTGGATCCAAAAGATGCAAATTTTTCAGTCGATGATAATTACGTCAATCCTTTGTATGAACACTTATTCGTCCCGGAAAACCGATCGAGTTTATCTTTTGTCGGTTTGTGTTGGAAAGTAGTCCCGTTCCCACAGTTTGAGTTGCAAGCGAAGTGGATTGCAAAGCTTTTATCTGGGGAATTGAAGCTACCGCCGACGAAGGAAATGAAGATACACGTGGAAAATTTCGAAAACGATCGTAAAAGTCAAAATATCCCCAAGCGGCACTGGCACTGCTTAGGCGCCGAACAGTTTGCATATAACGATAGAATAGCCGAGTACGCCAAGGAAACAAAATTAAAGGAATGGAGGTGGGAGATGTACGAAAAAACAGGAATCAATAAGAGAACAAACCCAGAAAAGTACCGAGAAGAACACAACGACGGAGAAGTTTTGGAGAAAGCAATGAATGAAGAGTTGACGATGATGATGATGAGCATCAGCAGCGAAGGCACTCGTCGAGGGGACTCTCAAGTCGTTAACGCGCTCGCAAAAGAGAACGGAAAGGAGAAAAACGAAGCAAGCAGCGATCCCCCGTTATCGGCATCTGAAAGAGAAATAGTAGAAAGCCAACTGAACGCTTTATCGGACTCGCAAATGAAACAAGTGAAAATTTACTCTTCGCTTCTGTTGGAATGGAATCAGAAAATGAACTTAACTGGCGCGAAAACAGAAAACGACGTCTTGGAGCGTCACGTCGCAGACTCACTATCCATCATAGAAGCCATTGAAAATACGTGTCCTAATAGCAAAGACACCTCGAAACCGTTCAAGATAATCGACGTTGGCACGGGCGCTGGATTTCCAGGAATGGTTTTAGCCATCGCACGTCCGCATTGGGAAATATCCCTCTTGGACTCGCTGCAAAAGAGAACTAAATTCTTAGATCACGTTGCCGATTCGGCGGGAATAAAAAATGTGAAAACAATTTGGAGCAGAGCTGAAGATGCGGGTAAATTTGAGTCCGAACATCGCGAACAGTTTGATGTTGCGACGGCGCGCGCGGTTGCCGATTTGCGCTTATTGTCGGAGCTTTGCATTCCGTTCGTGAAAGTCGGTGGCGCTTGGATTGCGATGAAAAATCAATCTGGTTTGGAAGAAATTGAATCGGCGTCAAAAGCGGTCGAGATATTAGGTGGAGAAGCGATGTCGTATCAGGAAGTTCAAAGTATTGGTCCGGATGGAAATTTGCGAACTGTTGTGACAAGTTACAAGCTCACGGAAACGGACAAAAAATATCCCAGAAGGGCGGGCACTCCGCAGAAAAAACCTTTATGATGCTTATAGAGCGCGCGATAGTAGTAAATATAGCATTAGCTAATTGTACCTAGGTACCACGTATATCTAGAAGTAATTCAAAATTCGAATAAGTTAACGGTGAATCCATTTTCTTCAGTATTTTGCGAATTAAAAGAAGCTAGCGATTTTAGAGAACACGTTACTTTGCTCATTCGATTCGTCTTTGAGATCTTGAATAACGCCCCAATCAACTTCGCCCTTCTCTGCGTCTCGACCAGATCCTCCTCTCAAAGCGGGTAAACTGACCGGTAAATAAGAGAATCGTAACGTTTCGCTCGCAGTGGAGGTAGTGCTGGACGTGGGCGTTCGTTTCTTGCTCGCAGCTGTGGACACGTCTTTGTGCAACTTGTATAGTTGCACAAAAGAACCGAGCAACACGGAACAGCGAACATAACATCTTGCTTCATTTTCCCATAAATACGGTTCATACGTAGCCCAGTCGATTGGATCGAGACCCTTGATGAGAGATTGTGTAATGACTCGCGCCTTTTCATTTGCGAGCTTTGGAGCCTCCGGGCTCGGTTTCATGCCACCAGCCAAGAAATCGTGGACCAGACGTTGATCGAAGAGCATTTGTAACGCCCCTTTCTCCGATAACTCCGTATTATTAAGGAGCTGCACTTTTTTAGAAACTGATGAATCCGAAAGTCCGAGAAAGTTCGCATAAGCGGACATAGCACCATTACCAAGTGCATCGGCGAAATGTTTCAAGGCTCTTTTCGACAGCACATGTCCTCCCGCTTTACTCACAAGTCTCGAAGCCTTGTGCAACATTTCCAAAACATAGCTCGATGGTAACGCCGGAAGCTCGATGGTGACATCGTCGGATGTTCCAAGAGCGATGGTTTCCCAATCGTGTGGAGCATGAGCCAATTCTAACTGATCGTCGTTTAACAAGTTTTCCTCCAAGTCTTTCACACAGAGAGAAGATACAAAGTCGACCCAAATGCTAAACGCTTCGTCCGATGCTAAAAGCAAAGCTTCGTTCACTTCAGTTAATATTCTATTACTTTCACTTTGCCGCGGTATTTTCGAACCAGCTGCTCTACCGCTACCACTACCGCTCGATGTTTTGACATTGTACCACTCCGACGCAGGTCCAAGAATGAGGGCGATCTCGCCAGAGTGCGTCGCGATAACATGCGCAAGTCTTCCGCACAACAAAGCTTTTTCGACGACAACATCTTTCGTGCGATTTCGTTTTACAGAATCTCTTTTAATCTCCGCCACCTTTTGGCTCAAAAACGAAGAAAAGCCGACGATACCTCTCGCCGCTTCTCCTTTCACGAAAGGCTCTAAAAATTGAATGCGTTTCTCGTCGTACGCCGAAGTAGAATATGAGCTCGAAGATTTCCCGCCGTGTCGAGCGAGTAACAAGGCGTCCTCTCGCGCACTTTTCAAGCTCTGATCAATTTTTGATGCCAAAGAGCGAGCTAAACTCAAACCTGGAGGAGCACCGGAGGTGTTGCTATTATTGGAATCCTCAGTAAGCCAAAAGTCTGTGTTTTCTCCAGCTTTGATGTTTTCCATTATCGATTCTTCTTTTAAGGCGTCATTGAGTAATTTCCTCGCGGAAACATGCGCTAAAGTGTTCGCGAGTAAAGTTTTACCGCGCTCTAACATTGGTTCCTCGAAAAGAGTCGTCAAAATATTTATATCCTTATCGAGAAATGCGAGCGAGAATTCAGACCACGTCGAAGTCGTTATGGTCGCATCTTTACTTTTCTTTCCAGAACTCAACTTTTTCAGATGCGCTCTTTCAACCTTTTCGCACGTTTCGTTTGCATTTCTTTCTGCTTCAGCTACGCGTGAGCACTTATCTAACCCCTCAAATACCTTCTTGCCCCTAGCTTTCGCATCGGCGGCAACATCAGCGAGCCAACTTTGTATGGATGAAGAAACGCTTTCCTTCGATTCCGCCACTGTGCTCCTCTCACGAGCGCTTATAGATTCGTGCCACAATTCGTCTTCTCTTACTGGTTCAGAAACGCCTGAAAACTGAGAGTTCCCTTCCATTGGTCGTTGATTTAATGTCTGAAAGAACAATGGCGTTCCTTTCTCGCTATCTTCGTTCTCAACGAAGAGTTTTCGAGCTAACCTAGTTGCTTTTCGAATCTCTGCGCATATTAAACCTAAAGCTTTTCCCAGCCTGAGCGCATCTGATTCACTGTTCAACTTGCGCAAACTCGCTCTAACCCACGCCCGTCTCGATTGTAGCAATATTTGCAACAGTACTCTTGGTTCTTTAATGTCTTCGACGACGTATACGGCACACAAAGCCGAAGCAACTTGCTCCGGCGTGTCCGTGACGCGTTGCAAAGCCAGACGAGATTTTTTCGAGATTTGCCCGGAAAACGAATGCAACGCGTTCGCTTGCGCGGTGATCAATGGAAACGTCTTAAAGATTCGCTCGTCTGCCTTCATCTTCTCTTGCAAGCACGCCAGAATGATTTTACTCGCTCCGAACCGTTTCGCCGCTTCGTAGCACGATCCAGCTTCCAAGTATCCCCAAATTTGCTCCGGAGAGTCCACCAAGTACTTCACGCGAGACCCCGCGGCGTATAACACGTCTCGCAACTCTTGATCGATTTGTTCGTTTTGATTTTCCCCCCTAGTTCTGTCCGCGTTGTTACCGCTTTTGTTCGTTCTCGAAACTTCCTCTGCTTCTTCGCTCACGTCTAACGTTCCAAACACTTTTACCAACTCCTTGATTTCTGTGATGCACTCGCTCAACTTTCCCGTTTCTTCGCTCATCTGCACGAGATCGTCCGCGTTCGCGATGGCATCTTTATAACTCGACCCGATAATTTGCCTCAACTCTTCTTGCTTATCGTCGGCTTCTTTCCGAGTTCGAACTTCAATTTCTCTCACCTCTTTCACCGAACGCGATTCGAAAATCTCTTCGACTGCTTTCAAGACTTGAGGAGAGAAGGTCTCTTGTTGTTGTTCTTTTTTGGTCGTTTCCTTGCCAGCGTCGCCGTTCATCGCCTCGAACGCGGCGCCGTGGGAAGACGCGGACGCTTTGTTGGCTTCCATCTTCTCCTCGACCATCATCATGGTGATCCCGCGCGAGACCGAAAAAAAAAGTGAGGTTGAGAAGAAGCTGGCATTTGGGATCGGTTTTTCATTTTTTTATGGAAAGAGAAAGCGGCCGAGGTCCAAAAAAATTTAAGTTACACACGTATATATTATTACAGGTGGTACCGGGTACCTCATGCGTATTTTTATTCAAAACTATTAAACCCAAGCAGCCCACCCGTGATACATCTTGGATAACTTCTCTTCATCTTGCGCGTCGTGCAAGAGCTGCTGTACTTGACCTTCGACGGAACGGATTTCGCCTTCCTCGTAGCCGTCAAGTTTTTGCTTGACGCGAAGCAAAGCGCGCTCGGCATCCAAGTTCCCGGTTTGCGCTGCTAAACCGTCGTCTGCTTCTTCGACGGACGCTCCGGTTCTTTGCCGTTTTGAGCTTACTGCCCATTTCACGATCGGATCGTAAACTAATACCGCTATGATGGTTGTCAGAGCATCTTTGTTTGCCCGCAAAACTTTCATGGTTTCTTCGCAGCATCTTCGCATGACGCCTTCGACTCCACACGCTCCCATGCCATCCACTAAATCTCTCGTCAGCCGAAAAGGGACCCTTTCTGGGGTTTTTAAGTACAAACCTTGCTCGAACGCGATGCCCAAGTCAATGTGCACAACTTCAGCGGTTTTGTTATCAATCAAAATGTTCGAATTGTGGCGATCGCCCAATCCAATAACGTAACCAACCATGCTATTCACAGCCACCGATCGAGTGTATTGTAATCGCGCAGCGTGCCATTGCGCTGGTAACGCAAAATTTTCTAGGAAGAGGTGATGCATGACTGGTTTGAATTTGTCACAAATTTCGTCGTAGGTTGCGCGAAGGCTGTTCAAGGATATTGCTTGCATCATCATCTCTCGACATTTATCTGATTTCAAATCGTTTGGTCGGTAGCGCTCATGAGCAGATCGAACGCCTCCTTCACCGTTGACTAAGTAACTTGCAAGTGTCATGGTATCGTCGACCCATTCCAAAAGGCCAGCTTCCGGAGTAAATGGGATTACTTTGTAAGTCCTGACGCGTAATTTTCGTGCGCTTTGGGTCGTTTTCAGTAAAGAGTTGGTCAATTTGAAGTACTGCTGCATGACCGCGTCTTGCCGCAAGTCATCGTTGCCAGATTTTGCGAGCTGTTTGTAAACATTTCCGTCCGATCCGTAACACTCGACTAATTTAGGCTGATTGATACCACCAACGAGTCTGCAGTTTTCACCAAAGTGCCGAAAAGTTGCGATACCAGAATTTGCGAGATTGTATTCACAATCAAAGTCGACTGGCACGTCGGCCGTTAAGACGGGTAGTAAATCTAAGTCACTCAGCGCCCTTTTCTTCACTTGCGATGGAATAGGATACGGGTTTCTCGATTTGCTCTTATCGATGCGGTTCTGCGCAAGTAAAATATACGCTTCGATCATCTTTTCCATTTGCTCAATCATAGGCCTAAATTTGCCATCCTTATTTCGAATTCTCTCGATAATTTCGTTAGCAACTATGACTTTAGGATCATCAGTAGCAGAGGACCGCATCTGAGCAAATACATGGTATAAAACATGGTATGGATGATCAGAGGCCATTTTCATGACCAGATCTGTCATGTTCTGCATGTACGATTCGTCGACGCCATCGACTCCTAATCTGGAAACAATCTGATGAGTCAGCTCGAGCCAATTGTGGGTCAGGACCGTATCAATTACTTTTCGGATCTCACTGTTCAAGATAGGAGCAACGTCGTCGCTGTATTCACGACTTCTGTCCGAACTTCCTCCGCAGTTGTTTATCCACAGTTCGAAAAATCGAAAAACTGCTCTTCGAACATAAAAATCTCCGCAATTTAAGCTCCTGCGGTAGTTTTGAATGGTCAAGACTAACCAATTGTCTAAACTTAAAACTAATGTAGTAGATTCTTCACAGTCTGCGGTGACTTGCGTGTGCAAAGGTTGTACTTTGCGAGTTAGTTCACGAACTTCTTGTTCCCATTTCGCTTTGTTGGAACTTCTCATCGCAACATTGTCCCGAGTCGTTCTGAGTTGTTGCTCGAGGCGAAAGTATTCTTCCTCGTTCAGTCTCTTGAGTTCCTCCTGCTTTAGCCACTCTGTACTTTTCAATCGGGCGTCTATAGACTTGTATTGAGAATATGCGAATGTCGCCAAGCGAAAGTACGCCTTTGCAATCTTCCTATTATTCTTCACATCTGCTGTTCGAACACTTTTTGTCATCCCACGAACGGCAGAAAACATTTGAGCGTATACCTGGTTGGAAGATTCAGATCGTGTTTGATGCTGCCATTTCGATAAAAGTGTCAAAACTTCAAAGAAAATATCGGGAGCAGAATTCATTGTAGGGGGTAAATGTGCAACATGTCCTGCTTCATCGCATACTTCGTTCTGTAGTCGCGCAAGTTTGATCTTGGGCGAATATCCTTCGATTAAAGACTTTGCAAGTGCAATAGCCGCGGTCTTCCTTCCCATTGCCCAGGATAACTTAGCTTCTTCTACCTTCCAAGTTGCGAGAGAGGAGTGCAGAACTGAATTACTGCACCTTTTTGCGTCGCTCGGTCTCGGTGTTGTTTCCGCAACTAGACGAAGTTCCCTAACAGCTTGCAATGCTTCATCAAAAGCACCTGCTTTCCGAGCAATCGTGACAGTTAACAGGAGCTGTTTAGCGAGCGCTTCCTTATACCCGAAGGCTCTTAAAATTGTTCCTCGAACCGCCAGAAGAGGTTCTGAGATTGAATACGGAGTGATATTTTCCATATCAGTCTTTCCTCCCAAAGATGAATAGTTTACAAGTAGTGTCCTCGACCATTCTTCCTCCAAGCACTTCAGCTGTTCGTCTAGAAGTTCTGGATCCTGTTTGACATTATTACACAGAACCAACGAGTTGTAAATATCATGCAGTGACCGTAAACGAATAATAATTCTATTCATCGTGTCTGCCGATTCAGGACATTCTGCTACTGAGCTGCGAACAAGTCTGGATCCAGCAGCTTGAACAAGAGAAAAGGCGACTTGTAAATCGCCACTTGATAGTGCTCTCAACGAAGAGTGTACGTCCTTATGAAACTTGCCATCAAGTGTAAGAGAAAGTACTGCAGAATCAACCCTGGAATCGTTATCATGATGTCCCTCTTTAGCAGCCTCGTTGTTCGTAATCTCTCCTTGCAAGAACTCAGGACTTAAATCCCATTGCCCAGATCGCCAAGCAGCTTCAAACTGCGCTTCTGCAAGTTCTGGCCTAATTGCCTCAACATCAGAGCTGAGTGATTTGGCATATAAATCCAAAGTGTGCAAACATCCTAAACGCCTAAGTGACTTCATAATTCTTGCTTGAGATTTCACGTACTCAGAGTCACCCCTCTTTCGCACGCGCCGTCCATTGTTATTCCTGCTACTGGCAGCAATTATTCTACAATTCAAATCATGTCCCGCCAGTACTTGTGCCCACGAACCTTCATGCTCGCTCAATCTTAATTGTAACTGCAACGCGTTAGTTCTATTCAGACCGTGCATACCGTCCGGTTCGTTCAAGCATTCTTGTGCTTCGATCAATATTCGAAGATGTCGCGGTACTCCGTTGACCGAATCCTTTTTATCAACGCTTTCGTGTTGATCCAGCTTTACAGTCTGTCTAGTATGCTCAAGCCAAGCCTCAACCAGGAGTGTCGCGGTGAATGGTGCACCAACAGTAATCGCCGCATCGGCAGCATCTAAATAGTCTACATTTACCCAATACGCATGCGTCCATCTCTCTGGCGGTGTTCCTTTGGATGCTTTTCTACCTCCCATACTCTTCCGACCACCACCACCACCCGAGTCTAATGTGACAAGCGCTCTTGCACGTCGAGCTCTTATACTATCCAAAGCTTTCAGCATCGTCTGACATGCACGTTTACCGTTCATATCTGCTGCATCCTGCAAGCAGCGCGAAACGCCTATCGATATGAGTCTATGGTTCTGAGCCTCTTCCGCCGAACTTGTGTCTTTGCGCTCAGGATGGTTTTCGGCTATATCAGCTAAGACTGCAGGGAAAATCAGCTCTGCCAATTCCGCATTCTTGAATGCCGTGATACGACACAGTTTCAGAAATGGAGATTTGCAGTGTGGTATTAATGTCGAGACCAACCTACATATCCACTCACCGTGGCGCTTTTTCATCTCTGCCCCGCTCTTTGGACTTTCTTGATATCGATTTGCAGGTGCCCACAATGCCGGAGAATCCAAAGAAAACATTTGCCCACTATTCTCGTTACAAAGCGCTTTGTCAATCTCACGGTCGTACTTGTCTTGTGCAACTAGCGCACCTTTCTCGGTTTGTTGGACAAACGGTTGGAGATATTCTTTCGTCATCGGATCAAGTCCTTTCAAAGCCTCCAAAGCAGCTTTAGATCCGAGAATTAATCGAGCCGTACGCATAGAACCGATGACAGTGTCTGAGTTATGAGAACATGTCAAATCTGAAATCATAGTCAGAGCTTCTCCAGCTAGTTTGCTCTCGTCAAAGTCTTTATCCATCATTTGTTTGACATGGCGATCTATGGGCGAGAAAAATGCAGAAATATTCGGATTGAGAGGACCAAACATTCCTAGTATTTGAGCGGCGACGGTCAATAATTCTTCATCTCCAACTGATTCAGCGTGTTCAGCGAACTGCCATGCCAGTCCTTCTAATGAATCAGCTTGGTTAAACTTCATGTCACGTCGTAATTCGTCCCGTATTGTATTTACCTGCTCTCCCTGCTCAGCTATTTGTACCTTCTGGACATTCACAACGAGCTCTGGATCGTTGATTATTGCTCGACCTCCACTGAGTAGTGTTTGCGTGCGAGCTACGGGAGGTAAGCCATTTGATGAGTGTATCAAGAACGCCAAATAATATTTCAATCCGTTTGAATCTGGTTTACGAGACTCGGTTTCTGGCAAAAGTTCAGAAGCACGCTTCAGAAGCGGGTTCTTTTTCAGTTCCTCACTCGATATTGGAGAAACATATTCCATAGCTTGCAATACGTTATACGCACATTTCTTATCTGATGGAAATCGATCTGCTCGGGGCTTTTTGTCTACAAAGCAAAAGTCAAGGAGATCTGCAACAAGTGCCGCCGACACCGCCGCACTCGCTTTCTTGTTTCTCGTTGCGTTCAATAAGGTACACATGAGCGGCTGGAGCTGTTCTAGAAATGTAACATTTGACAATCTTGCGCGTTGCTCTACATCTTTCTCAGCTCCTGCCTTCGCTAGGCTCTGAACTTCTGGACTTTGTAGAACGTCAACCAAAATGATCTTCAACAATTCAACGCATTCAACACCTAATACTTCATCCTCAACATACGGCATCAAAACGTGTATGAAGTATCTCATCGTAGGAGGGGAAGTAACACTCGTCGAAAGCGCTTGTATTAATGTCTTAATACCTGCAAAAGTTTGCTTTCGAAGTCGCGAACTTGGGGCTTGGTCAAGGGAGTAGTGCAGATGTGCGAGACATCGTAGGGGTCGATCGTTACCCCAGATGTCCCATTCTTTCCCAGCTTGAGATGCTATCCTTTTGATAGCTTCAATTACATCAGATGGGTGCACATAACCTGGCGCAACGTTTCCTACTCCAGCTTCATCACTAGTTGGTTCATCTACAGTATCTAACATCTCTTTCACTATGTCCCCGAGTCTGTCTGACATTTCCGATAGCATTTTTTCTTCCTGATAATCGAAGCCTCGCAACAAAGCTTCGGATTTAAATGCCTTGACGCACCGTTTCTCCGGAGGATTTGAATAAGCTCCTGGATGAATTCGAGCCATAATTGCAGAAAAATGCTGTTTAATCAAATATGCTCCATCATCAGAGTAACCGCAACCTTTGGCAACTTTAGTCACACCATCCGCGTCACATTTCAGTATCAACGCTGGCAAAAGCATATTTGCCCAAAGATGTGCAATTTCTCGCATCGATGATTCCGTCTCAGGAGACATTTGACTCGAACCGGGAAGAAACGTCGTTAAGCCACCTTTTCTGAAGTCAATTGCAAACAGATCCGGATTGTCAAACAGTTTATCTAGTGGTAAAGATGCCATCACCCATAAGTAACTAATAGAACGAGAGTGCCTTCGTATATACGATTTCCTATTTGCGGCTCCGCTGTATTCCATTAATTCATCGATTGCACGGACGGAAACTGCGCGTTGCCTTACATCTCGCACGGCAGCATGCGCGCAAATCATGAACACGCTCCATGGCTCGATAACATCACTTGCAATACCCATTGCCGCTATAGCATATAGTGCACTTGCTTCAATTTCTGGAGTCGTCCCTTCAGCAGGTTTTTCGAGATAAGGACCTGCTTCTATCTTTTCTGAAGAGCCCGGAGCTGGGCAAGCAACTCGAAACTGTGGCAATATGCGTTCCCTGAAGATATCCAAAACATCTGCGTTGTCATACTGTGCGAGCGTAGCTGCTAACGCAAATCCAGCTGAGCACCGAACTTTGAATGAATCGTCTTCCACAAGCACGCATAAAACATCTCCAAATGCAGGCTGAAACGCGTCAACCGAGAGTCTGTGTAATGATTCGATTGTAGAGGCCAATTGTACCCGGCAATCTGCCTGAGCTAGTTCGATAAGATCGCAGATACTTTCATCTTTCATCTTATTTGGATCAATTCCAATGATTTTTTGAACCAATTCAATAATCCTTGGAAAGTATTCAGAACCCAAAGATTCGGCAGCGCCTGATGATTTCTGATCGTGAAGGCGTTTCGAGCGCGAAAAATGATTAACAAAGGTTTCAATACGTTCAAGGATCCATTTCCGTGCCGATATAGGCATCCCTGCACTAGTTTTTGAGTTTTCAGCAAGTCTTTGTAAAGCCTCAAGAGCTTCTATGGTTATCTCGATAGCAAAGGGCACATCAGGCCCTATCAACTCACATATGACTTCAAGAGTACACTCCGCTGGTATACCAACACCAGTTACTCCTCGAGGTATGACGTCACTCGGGGGTACAGCTAATTGAAGTATTGAAGTGAGCTTCTCTGCCGCAGCATTAGCGTCTATTTTACTGTACGCGCGCAAAGCATTCACTCCAGCAACGACCATTCTTTCGAACGAAGAAATTGTACTTTCTGCACGTTGAGAAAATACATTCGACGTGGTATTATTATACGACTGAGTCGAACCTCCCGTTTGATTAATCGTTCCTCGAGGAAGACCCTCGTCTAATTCGTCATCAAACAATTCTTGGGTGCTTTTGTTTTGTCCAGTAGCCGCTCGCTGCGATTGAGATAGCCCTCGCTGTCTCCCAAAAGACTCGTTTGGCACATCGCGATCGCTTTTCACTCGCTTTGATGATTGTTCCCAAGTTGTTTTCACTCTATCAACGGATACACGCACAGATTCGGTTATGGATATGCCCAAATCTTGTATAGATTGACTCAGCCGGGAATTCTCACCTACAAGTTTTGGCTCAATTTTCTGAAGATTTGCAATTGCATTGAAAAGTGAAGGAAGCCTGTCTAATACTGAACAACAACTACTGGTCTTTTCGGACGAAGACAAAGCCATAGCAGAGTCTTTCAGAGCGCTTGCATGTCTAGAAATAGCGTTCGAAACGGCTGAAATTACCGACTGACTACTTTCTCTCCACTGTTTCTCTCCAGGCGTGACTTTCTGAGCGTCGCAAAGATACAAAGCATTTATTTCTAAAGCAACAGACGCCAATTGGAACGCTTCCTCGGATGAAAGATCGGTGTCTTCTAGTCCATTTCGGAAAACCGTGACTAGCGCATCGCACATCACCGTAGTAGCAATAGTAGAAGGTATTTCGGATGCTTTTGGTTTCAAAGTCAAGGCAGAAATCGTTTCGTTACTATTATTGGTTGTTGAGCAATCTGCCTCCTCAGCCATGGTTTGTTTGAATCGTGAGAAAAGATTCGAAACAAAGGCGAGATCTCTGATTTCTCTTTGAACTTGAACTTGTTCTTCGTCTGCACCGTCAATCCAATCTTTTGTGTCGATAGTATCAACTTTTGATCCCATACTCGTCACGGTGCGAATTGTCCGAACAATCGTCTCCAATTTTTTCAACATCAACTCTTTCTCAATAAAAGGATTTCTCTTTCTATAAAATATTAGCTTATCTCGAGGCGATGAATCCAGCAAACTAAGTATCCATCGAAATCTATTTGCGACATTCGTAGTCGAATTTCTATCACTGCTAAATTTACCAAAAAGAACGAAAGAATGCTCTGGATTCATACTCGCAATTGTTTCTAAAGCGGCTATCGTTGGCGGCTGTTCCATATCGAAAGGATAAAGTTTCCAGAACTCAGAAGATACGGGAGCTGCAACGAGATCTGCGACTGTCATTGCGGATATTAAGCGCAAGGATGCACTTGAAATCGCATTATCCGTTGCCAATGCAGGAAGCCATTTGCATGCAAAATCTCGAGCTTCTGTCCATAGCACCTTATCTGTCGTTGATATTGAAAGAGTCTTTGAGTTGTCTTCGTTGCGGAATCTTATGACGATTGCGAGCTGTTCCAAAGCTCTTGTAAGCCACAAAATATGACCACGTGCATGCGCATCAGTGCCACTTACTGCGTAGATTGTTCGCAATTTTTGGTTTAGCAAACTGGCCCAATTTCGAAGAGTACTATCTGGGAAAATGCGTTCATCTATCCCGCTGTTGCAGAGGAAGGCGCAAACTACTGGGCCCCATTCTTTGGAATGTTCTCCGCAAATTCTACTAATCAAAGTTGAAATACTCACCGAATTAGGGTAATTACTCATAGTCTTTGCTCGTTTTGAATCGTGGCTGATGGTAGTATTATCGTCTAGATCAATCAGAACATTCTTGTGCAATCTTGAGTGCGCGGCGAGAACGTCGGCGAGTAATTCACACATTGACCATTGGGCGGCCTTTACGCGATACTCATTATCATAATCACCACCGCGTTCATATGAAGTAGCATTGCTTTGTTGCAATTGCAAATATGAACTTTCAATTTCCTTTTCTAACGTCACGGCCAATTCTCGAAGTGCTTTTTCATCTTCCAGACCTCCTAATTTTAGTTGAATGCGTGAGTAGGTTACTAGGTGATCACGCAATTTTTTATCTCTCGCATTTTTGGTTTTGAAAGCCCAAAGTAAGAAATGCGCAACATCGTCGTGGATTTCTTTTGAGTTCGACTGACAATCGATTCCGTTTCTCGCCAGAACTAGATTCAAACCGAGCATCAAACTTGCAGGAAGTTTCGTATCTTCTTTCAATGTTTTCAAACTCGTTGCAAAGAACTTGAGTAATCTCAAAGCGTATTGTGAAGCAATATCGGAAGGATAAGACTTTAAGAGCTGATTCAGAGTCGACGCGGACTTATACATCCCCTCTTTACTGATGGCACTAGCGTCTAGATCGTCCGAACCCATCGACTCATCGCCTTCTTCCTCGTCATTGCGCTTCCGTTCGATTTGCTGTACAAAAAATTCACACAATCCTTCGAACACATCTGCTTGCAATTTTGTGCAGTATTCTGGAACAATTAAGAGATGCGTTCGAAGTAAATGCGAATAATCTGTTGCGAATTCTGCTCCCGCTTCCTCCAAGACATCTACTACGTGCTCGAAAATTTTCTTCGCGCGCTTCAAAAGCGGCAACTGTACACCCGCAACTTTCTTCCTTTCTTCTACCGTCTTGACAACTTCCCTCAATATAGAAGTTATATTTTTATCGCACGCTTTACTCTTGCTTCTGTGTGATTCAATTTCTGCATTCACATATGACACAACGGAGCTCACGATACCTGACCAAGTGTGTCGCAAACTCACGTCTTCAGACTGAGCTGTAAAGTCATTCGTGCGTCTGTCCAGATATTGCAGAAAATCTCTCGAACCGAGATGGTTTTTAAGCTCTTTGATGCCCTCCTGTATGTGAAAGTGAGAATTGCGTTAGTGCGAGGATATTTGAGCATAAATATTAAGTTGTGAAAAAGAAATAAGCGCAAGTCATCAATATCTGAAACCTTTCTCTTCCGGTGGTTGAATCCTGTTAAAAGCGCGATTTGTGCACTCGGAGAAAAATCGGAAGAAGAAGAAGAAGAGAAAATCTTTCGCGCAAGCAAAAGTCCGCCCAAAGGAAGATGATTTGACAACTAACCTTTCGTTTACTGATTTTATCGCTCTTTAGTAATGCGTGGAGCTCATCTAAGGCCGAAGATCTAGGATCTAAGTCTGGCGCTGCCATTTGGCCTCGCGAGAGACCGCAAGGATTTGAATTTATGAATTGTGGTGAAGATGGAGGAAGGTGTGAGAAAACACGAAAATACGAAAAAAAATACCTAAAATTACTGGTAGGTGTTTTTGCTCTCGCTATTAAAAGATGTCAAATATTCTCGTTCGCCGTTCTTCATCACAGCCAAGATTTCCATCCTGTCCAGCTGTTCGCGAGTATGCGAGGATCGGTGGCCATGTCCATGAGGCACTCGACTTGTTCGTCTACGTCTTTGCACGTCTCTCCAGCTTGTGCTCTCACACCGTCGTCGTCACCAATGATAAGCCTTTGAAGTCCTTCCCAGTGCGCGGATTGACCATGCTTTGGCTTGCACTGCTCGATGCATATGAAGGCTGGATTAGCGAGAGATAACTTTGAGCGCGCATGCATGACACGCATCTCGACGTGCTTTTCCACATCGTCTCCTTTTTGTGTTTCCCGAGTCCAATCTAAAATTGGGTCCCGGATAAAAATGTCCATAGCGCCTTCCAATAAATTTTTACCCGATTGCAAAGCGGTCAAAACTCTTGCCATATCTGCCTCCAACCATTCCTTCGCATCCAAAGGTTCTAAAGCACCAAGAAATGTGCGCGTTGCTCTAAATGGCACAATCTCAGGTATCGGCAATGTTGATGTTCCGGTTCCAAACGCGTAACCAAAGTCAACATGTATGAGAGACCCGTGAGCAACATCGAGCAAAATATTTTCACAGTGTCGATCACCTAACCCAACAATCCATCCGGAGATTGAAGATGCCGCAAGAGATGCCGCAAAAACTCTCCTAGCTGCCAGGAAGGCTTCCGGACATCCGCTCGCTACTTGAAGTTTCTGCCGTATGGCGTCCTTAGCGGGAGAATGTCCTGGATGACCCAATCCACGAAGAACTTTTTTGCTCGCATTCAGTTCGGCGTTTGCCATAGCGGTGAGATAGTCGTCATGAGCCGGTCGCGGTACTTTTGTAAGATCACACATCACACCCATTTTGTCTTCCTGGATAAGCGCATCTCCGTCAATTTCTTTGCGTTTTTTCCCGCTCAAACCAAACATACCTCTCGCTTTAATAAAAGCTTCGTGTCGCGCGGAAACATTTCCTATATTCTTTTTCGCATCATCGCTTGAATTCAAGAGTATCCGACCAACAGGTTCCGTGCCATGGACAAACTCAATCAATCCACTGCGTCGCGTCAGGGGTAGGACGTGGAAAGTTCGAATCCTGAGCGCTTTTGCTCTAGCAGATGGAGATTGTGTCAAGAGCGAATCCATCGCGCGATACAATCTTTGAATCCGCTCATCCTGTCGCAAATCTTCCGAACCTTTCGCAATAAATGCGTATTCTCTGCCATCCGAACCACGAAGTGTAATTTTCTTTGGTTTCTGTTTCGACTGTGTGAATATGGTTGCGTTTGTTTCAAAACTTACGATCTTCGCATGCCAAATTGGATCGGGAGCCTGTGAGAGCGAATCGTATTGTCCTGGTATTTCAAGATTCGCCATAAACTGTTCTTTGACGTTACCGTATGATCTTTGCTCAAAAGAAGAGAAAAATAGAGAAAATCTTCCTAGTGGGAGCGTAGACGCCGACTCGAATACTTCGTTTCCGCCCTTTTTCCATCGTTTTTCGATCTCAAATACTGCATCTTGAAGCAACTTTGAAATGGCAGACGTATTCGGGTTGATCGATCTCGATCTTGTAATTTCTACGAGAATTGGTTTTGCGAGCTTTCCGAATGTCGCATTAATGGGACCCAAGTTCGCCTCATCAGGATTTGCTACATCCTCGAGCATTTCATTCAGTAACATTGACAATTTCTTTGAGTCTGGGGGCAAACCTTCTTTGTGCTCCACGAGTTCGATTTCCTTCCACCACCATTTCAATCTAGCCATCGGGAAATCGAGAAGCGTAATGGCCCGTTCGAATTGAAGTGCAGCCTGTGAATTCAATAAGACTTCGCCTATTTTAAGAGCTGCAAGAGTCAAGTTGTTCTTTCCGAGCGAAAAATGGGGCCTCATAGCAGCCGGATACGCATCAACGAGTCGAGTCATGAGCGGAGACACCGCATCGTATGACGATTCGGATGAGAGTAGAACAACAAGTTCAGAAATCCAGTCGAGAAAATACCAAGCCGCTGTGTTTCTTACGCCACTAACAAATTCTAAAAGTATTGGACTTTTCCCTGTCGTGGCGCGCAAAAGTGCAAGAACTCTGGGTAACAAATGTCGCGCTTTTTCGCATGCTTTAGATCTTGTTTTCATTGCCCTCAGCACGTGCTTTACGAGAGTAGCGCTCAGCGTATCGAAGTCCATCGTCATAGAATCTTCGAATCGAATGAGAAGCTCGTCACAAAAACGCGCAAGGTTCAAGGAAGCTTTTGATGAAAGCTTCACGTTGTTCTCAGCTTCGGCGCAGGATTCTGCCGCAGAGTAACAGCTTATTGTTTCGTGGGCTAGATTTTCTACGCGATTTTTGTCTTTCGTAAACATGCAAAGTTTTTCGCAAATTGAGCCTTCTATGTTTTTTACATCTGCCATGTGCGGCGCGATCACGAACGATTTTTCTAGGTCTTCTCTGTTTCGGATCGTGGATAAAATGGATTCCAAATCTTCCGCATCGTTCGTAACTGATAATTTCCCTTTGAGCTTAGCTTTTGCATACTTCCATTCTTTCTCTTTGTCCGAATTTTTAATCGCTTCGCCATATTTCTGCAAGAACTTCAAAGACAATTTTGTTTCTCCAACTCTCCGCAAACCTCGACTTGCGTGCCAGCAGGCATCAATATTAGCCTGTTTAATCGAATTCTTTGATGTCTGCTTCGCGAGGTGCGATAGAGCTTCCAAACAGATGGATCGAAACGATGATACACGCTCCCATACTTCAACAGAATCGTAACTTGTAGAAGGCCACCTCATTTGCCATTTTGACAGCGTGCTCTTTAAACCTTTCTCAAATTCAGCCATCTCATTTTTTGAGATGGGGATCCTCGACAACGTTGCGCAGTGCAACACTTCCTCAATTTCAACGCACGGTTGTAGAGACTGCAAGAGCGCACGACGAACAGCAACTGCTTTTGGGTGCGTTGAAGACCAGCGCGTAGCAAATCTGTCGCGAACGTCTCGAATAATAGTTTTGGAAGTATCTTCGAGTTCATTTACGAAAGCTCTGACAGCAAATTCAACGCCTAAATCTTGTAGTAATAAGGCGTGCCTTGTGTAGTCTTCGTCCGCCTTATCCGTACCACTTTTATATAGGAAGTCCAAAAACCCGCCCATATTTAGTGTCGGCTCTCTCAAGGCAATTCTAATGGCAGCTGCGCTCATATCTCCACCGGAAGCTTCACCAGAAACACCCCTAAGTTCTTCGCCGCTAACTGTTAGCAAATTCGATGTTTGGCGCCACTCTCCAGCTTTAACGCATCTCTTCACATTTTCATCGAATTCGTTGAAAGCAGATGACCATTCACCTAGCCGTTCTGCGCATCGAGTACGTTCTCGCGTCCAGAAGCGCCATTCTACAGTTTCTGTATTGGTATTGTTTTGCTTCATTTTTTTGTAGATTTTACCCGCTTTTTTTGCATCTCCTGCTAATTGCGCTTTGAGCGCAGAATGCGTCTGTTCATCATCGTCGAATGCTTTAGCTACAGATAATAAAGCAGCATCTCCATCACCAGTGGCGCGATGCAAAGCAGCCATAGCGCGCCATGTGAAATTAGTGGAGTTATCCGCAGAATCTTCTGTTAATGCAGTTGATTTTTTGCCCATCAAAGTTGATTCCAAAGCTATGATGCCACCAGCTAAACAATCCCCTGCAAATGCAATGCGTCGTAAATCTTTCGGTGATACTCTCGACTCTTTATCAGCAGCAGAAGCTCTCAGCACCCATGATGCGAGAAATACGTTAGAACCCTTGATACTTTTAGCGAATGCGTACAAAAGATTCCGTGCCTGTTCTCGTTGTGATCCACCTGGAACTGCGTTTTTCCAAGGCTCATTCGTCTCTTTTATCGTCAAGCGAGACTTTTCCGATTGGGCCGCGTTCCACAACGCTGATAATAGCAATACCGAAATCGCATGATCGCGCTTCGCAAGCGAAACTAATGGTGCAAGAATTTCAGCGCGTGAAATTTTGACATCTGGGAGCTCCCCGTCGCGATATCGTCTGACTAAGTGCACCGCATGTTTTCTTTGCTCTCTGCTGTGCTTCTGAAGAGCACGATATTTTCGAGCCTCCAATGATGTTGCAGTTTCGTCCTTGCGCTTGTAGTAGTCTTGTGAAATCGTCCTTTTTGCCGGCCATTTAGAAGATCCGTCTATTGTTGTTTGTTTTTGATGATGCGTGACTTGCGTCTGCGGAACGGGAGGCAATGTGGACCCAAAAAGAGGATCTCGTTGCAGCGTGCCACTTTGTGCTTGCTCACCAATCAACCACTCTGGTAAATCACCAGATTCTTCCATTCCTAGAGTAGACGATGAGAACATTATCCTAGAACCTCCGCTTCGTACTTTCGTAACGTCGGAAACCAGCGTTGCCGCTTGCGCCTGTTGAGTGGCTATTGCTAACGTTCCCAGAGCAGCCGGTGTCGCACGAATGAGCCCTGGTGCAGGCTTATGCGGTACTCCGACCACATTTCCTGGAACAAATCGACGTCCAGATCCAGGCAAACCACTTGATGAAGTTAATGTCATTTGGGTACCCATTGTTGAAAATAACGGCGTCATTGGCAAGCTAGAGCCTTGCCAGTCCGTATTTATGTTAAGTTCGGTGAGTTCACAATCTGCCAAATCGTCTTCAGCGACAGTCTGTTCGTAGTCTTGATGCGTTTCAGGAATAGCAAGTACTAACGCACAAGTTGCCTTTATCCACGAGTCCTCCGCACTCGCAGATGGCGGTGTTTTCATAAGATCTAGTAGTCTCTCACCCAAGGTGTACACGTGATTGACCTTTTCCCAATGTTCTCTAGCAGCAGCCCGCCCTGCACCTTCATTTGGATCAGCCATTGCACGAAACAAGGGTCCCATAACAACGCCTTCTTTTCTAAATTCGGGGAATGCATGCAAAACAGCGGCGCATAACTTTGCCTGTGCAGCTCGTACTCTTGTTGCTACTGGCGACGAAGATTGAAAAACACGGTCAATTTTATTCATTACGACAAGCCAAAGACGTTTTGACTCGCTATTCAGTAATTCCGCATCGCAAGTATCTTCCGAAGCATTGGTGGCCTCCGATGACGCAAATAACACTCCCCGGGCGAGAATTTCCATCAAAAGAGCATGAGTTTGAGGGTCTCTGTTATCTAAGAATGATTTCATCCTCGGAAGCAGTTGCTTGGCGCATTCAATATTATTTTCGCTACTAATTATATCGTGAGATAAAGCGCACAAAGCGACATAACGCGGTTCGCCGTAAATTTTGTCCAAAGAGCTTTGCACTATACTTGCAAAATCAGTTTCATATGGATAAGGAGGGTAATGCTTTGATATTCGATCCAGAGCTATCAAAAAAAGATCGAGTTTGTGTTGCTTTAAAGTGTGAAGACGCGCGGACAAGTCACGAACCCACGCTTCTTCCTCCTCCTCACTCGTTTCCAGAGCCATCCGTTTTTCTGCTCGTTTTGCCAGTGCGAATCCAACAAGTGATGCTGCTGCTTCATGACATTTCCGACCCGAAGTTGCATCTGGTTTCATCAGGCAATGATGAACCACCGCTCTTGTCAGCGTGATATCTGATCTCCAATCATTTTCATGACTTTGCGTTTCTGAACTAAATTTTACGACCGTTTTCTTTCCGGTAATATCCAGAATACCATCTGCAACAAAAGCGCCAATCATTTGAACACCCGCGATTCGTCGAAGTCGACCCGTTTCCTCTTGACTCGGTGTTTTCACCAATGTCTGCAATTCTTTCAAAGCGTCGTAGAACGTGTTGTATACCGTATTCGAATCGAAGTTTGACAATATACAGTCTCGTAGTTTACGCGCTAAACGCGTTCCGAGCGCGACGTTCTCACGAAGTTCGACCACGGAACCAGTCGGTGAGTTACGAATCACGAAACAAAGCAGATTAGAAAGCGCACACCTTGTGTCAACAGTCCACGTTTCTGTGCACTCCAATGCCATCACTATTATTTCCCGGCAAGGAGAAGGAATGATATTTTCGCGCTGAAAGTGGGTTTTTGATCCTTCAGTGGACTCATTGCAATATTTTGATACATCAATCAGTGCGATAACTACAGCGCTTAAAAGATCTGGTGCTATCGTTCGAAAAAGAGACATCTCAGTATTTGATTCGTTATTCTTTGCGTTTTTCGCTGGATTAAACGCTTGAATTGAAACGCGCTGCGCTCTCAACACCGCTTTTGCTATTGCAAATCTGATGTGAGGTAACAATTGCACGTCCTTCAGCAACATTACTATGCGGCCAATTAAAGTGCTTCCAGAAAGAGAGAGATCTTCTGGAGCACCCTGCATCGCGATATCTAGTAAAAAATAAAAGCCATTGGAAACAGAAAATGCTTCCAAATTATCACGGATTGAATGTGATAAGGACTCCGCGGATTCTTGCGGATAACATGCATCCATTCTTGGATGAGACACATTATTTTTAGCTAGCTCCGTTGGTTCCGCATTAGTTTTTATTGTCAACGTGGGATCGAGATTCAATAGCGTGGAAGAAAGCATTGTAAACGGAAGTGCATTTTCTCCCTCCGCTTTGCTCGCATCTTGCAACACTCCAGGTGTTTCGTATTTTGACCATATCGGTTCCATATAGCATGGAGAATTCCCATCAATCAAGCCATTGAACCGCTGTGCATCGCCTTGTAGAAGAGTATCGAAAAACTTCACTATTTTTTCTTTTGTCTGTGTTCGATTGAGTAGCGCAGAGAATGTCTCAAAACAAACTTGCCGAATACGCAGACAAAGTTCCTTATCTACTTCAAAAATAGTCTTACCAGATGCGCCTTTCCCTTTAATTTCGACGAGTGCACGCGTCGAAACTATTTGATTAAGATTTTTCTGCTTCTCCGCTGTATTTTGCAATTTTGGGCGAACATTCGCAATCTGCTCTTTCGAGCACTGCTGGTAAAGTCCATTCATAATTATAAATGCATTCAATACGTTCGTAGCATCAGCATCTGTGTTCGATTCGCCTCTATTGTTGCGCTCTAAGACTTCCACGATCGCATCCACTCGTTCGGAAATGAAAGTGCAGACCGCGGATGAACTTGAATTCATTAAAATCACGCTCAAAAGTCGACCGCACACCCTTTTCTGGTACGTTTCTCTATCTTTCTCGAACGCTAAGATGAACAACTCTACCGCAAGCGCTTCATCCCACGCGTTTTCAACCGAGTTCATCGCCTTTGTCATAAACTTTAACGTCTGATCACTGTATTTATCTTCAATCAGTGGAAGCACAACGCGCATGAGATGGCTTTTTGAACACGATTCTCGAAACGACCGAAGGATCGCATCTTTCGTTCCTTCGGCGACGCCAGAGGAGTCCCATGGATCCAATTCTACTGCCTTGACATGTTTCACAAGATCTGTCAACGCTTCTATGACAATAGCAGAACACACGTTGTTCCTGTCTATTCCATCCTGGAGTAAAATCTGCATTGAAATTCGTGTGGCTTCTATCCGTGCTGAGGAACTCGAATCTAGTCGCAAACATGTTGCCAACGCGTCTCCTATAAAGTATGCCGCATTTTCTTGTTCCTTCTTCTCTTTCTCATGGTTAACCTCGGTGTGGAATAACACTCGATTTTTCTTCAATGATGCATCAAGAATCAGCGCACGTTCAATAATAGCTAAAGCTCTGCGCTGGCACCTCGCGATGATATCATTTGATCGAGATGAGTCAGATTTAACAAGTGGATCGAGGATAAGTATGTGTTTCGTAAACGCAAGCAAGACTGAACGTGCGTGTATTCCCGCATCTGTAAGCACTGATATCAGTAGAAGCGTCGCAATCCTTCCACCCGGCGAGGAAATGTCGTTCGCCGCTCGATCTAGAATTGATGTGGCATACTTCTCAAAATCAAATGTGACGTAATTCGTAATCAATTTGTGGAAGGATAAGTAAAACAATTCACCCTTTTCTTGCTCGAGGCGAGCAATCTTCTCCTTTTTTCTGCGTTGGGTGGACGCCATGCCAGCATTTTGTTGTGCACTTGTGAAAAATGACCCGTCCTCCAATTCATCGTCTCTTCTTAAAATAATTTCCATGATTCGATGAGCGTCAATACCAAGTTGAAACGCTAAACGCAAAATTTCAGTTCCTACAGCTTTTTGTCTTGGATTGGCTGATTTACCTAGATTATACACAACCATTACTAATCTCTCACCGATAACTCCGCTCTGCATCTCTTCCTGCGGTAAAATACCTCGTAGCAATTTAATTTCGAATAGCTTTCTGTAGCCCGTGACCAATCTCGCAGCTTTGGAACACCCTGAAGTGCTTGAGAGATTCACGCACCCAAGATCACCTGTTGAATCTTTGCTCACTCCTAACCTAAGATCTTCTAGAACTTTGGTGTTCATCTCCTTCAAATACGGAGGCAATCTGTCTCCATATTCTTTGACGAGTAAATTCAGCTCCTTCAAAACTCCAGCCGAAGTCGCTGAAATGCGTGCTTCTTCTTGCGGTTCAGTTTCAAATGACTCCAGCGACAAGAATGATTTCACGAGGACCTTGACAAAGCCATTGGTTTCGACAACTTCTTTCAGAGCTAGATTTTGGGAAGCTTTCGTTTCACTACTCGAAGATCTGAGTTTCGTAATCGAGGTATGCACAAACAATAAAACTTGTAAGAGAAAGTCCACCTTTGATCGGCGCCACTTCCGAAGGGCGCTCGGCCCCACATTTATAGCGGCGTCTTCTTCGAACTGTAGCAGGTACTCCGATGCATTTTGGAATATGCCGAGATGTCTCGGCTGAGAATAAATCTCAGATGGAAGTATATTGACTTCCAAGCTCCATCTGGCGAAGTGAAACGCACTTCTTGCGGCATTAAGCCAGCTTATAGCAGCATCGCACTTTGCTGGATCGCTCGGCCCAATTATAGTATTCGAGACGTTTACATTTTTCACTTCATCAAATAGATCCGATGTGAAAGGAAGTCCTTTATCATCTATATGCCCAAGAATGTCGAATTCGCACGTCGGGTATAAAACACAAAACGCATATTGCGACTCTAGTCTTAGTCGTCTCTCTGGTCTCGCTACTCCGTCATCAAATATCCACACGACAATATCACGGAGTGTTTGAAAAGATCCCGACCTTGCTGGCTTGGAAGGCTGCATGAGTAAACGCGCGTGTCTCTTACAAACACGTACTACCAATCGCGATAAACGCGCCGTGGCATCCTCCGCGGCATCTTTTGACTGCGTAAAAGAAGCCAGACGAAACGATCGAAGTGTGACCTCCAGCATCTCCAAGATGTGATTTTTCAAAATCTCCGTAGCCGATCCATCTTGCGTTTCGAATAGTTCCAGACAACGTAACGCAGCACTGGAAGCCCCAAGACGTCGATTTGAATCTGGATGCGACATTAGTGAGTATAATCGGCGCAAAATACTCTTCACATTTACGGCGTTTTGAACATCCGTCATCTGTTTTATGCTCCACTTAAGCGCTTCGGCAGCTAATGCTGCGCATAAGTCACGCTTGACGCCAAAGCGAGCATCAGCAACACCAAGAGTAATGGCATCAAGTAATGCCATCGTTTCAGCTGCTTCTCGAACTTGGTTCTTCGTAAACCATCGGGTTAATTGGAATGCTAATTTGCGGAAAAGAGTGCTTGTAACGGGTTCGAAATCTGCAGCTAAATCTAAGATGACTGGAAAGAGCGAACGGTACACCAGATGGAACGGTGTTATGCCACTCTTATCGTCAGTTGAATCTGGTCTTCGCGCATTGCGTCCTACCATAAGTAACGTCATAGCATGTAATGCTTCACATGCTGCGACTTTTGTTGCCCGGTCCCGAGAGAATTTGGCCAACTGCGCGATCCGAGGCAAACAACTATCCAACCACAATGTTGCTTCTGAGGCATATAATGGTAAATCTATAGAAATCCGCATTGTAGAATCCCAAAGAATGCTCGAGTCCCTATTCTGATCCGTGCTGCTTCGTTCGTCTTCTTCTAGGGAATTCACTAAAAAGTGAGAATAACTACCTAAAGAACCAAGTAATCTGAGTATTCTCATTAGCAATATCTTTTCTTCAGAATTACTTCTTTGCTCTAACGCCTGCTTCTCCATTCGCTTCTCAAAGCGCCACTCGGCGATGCTACCAGATCGTGTGTTCTCATCAATATCGAACATAGCCATAGCTTCATTTCGATCGATTTCTGAATCTTCAGATAAACCGTCTCCGCGATCCAAATATGGCCTCAAGCTACGCACGCACTCTGGAAGCGCGGGCAGCAATTCCTCCCTTCGATTGGTCAGCCATGTTTCCAGAACCCTCAATCCAGTTTCTGCCATCGGTGAATGTTGCAGTCCAAGTTCAAGCATCGAGCACAATGGTTGTACAAGGTCTTTCAAGGAAAGTAAACCCTCGGGAGCTTCTAATAGTAAACTCAATGATGCCGCTCTGAGTTCACCAGTTTTCCCCGAACTTTCTGCGAGCACCTCGTGCAAAAAGTTTTGAAAGCTCCTCGCCACGTCAAGCCGCGCAGCTTGCTCTTCGTCGTTACTTGCATTTTGGTGAGTTTCATAATCTTTCGTAATCTTTTGTACATTTTCATCAAGACGAGCGGATCGAAAGTATCCCGAGCGCTCCGCGGCGTGTAACGAGCTCTGAATTAGTTTGTAAAAGCCACTCAAAGCTGTATTTTTCGTCGCCAATAACATGAGCTCATCTCCTAGCTGACCAATCCACGCGCACATATGCCTTGAAGGGGATTCATCGATGACTTTACGGAAGAAATCGACTAAGCCAAGAAAAGTTTGCACGTCTCCTGGATTTTTGGCCTCTAAATTACCTTCTAAATTTAACGCTATCAAGGCGTTTGCTTCTATGTTTTTATCTACTAAATCTTCTGGAATTTTCGCATCCTTTTCCTGCGTTTCGTCTCCTAAGCTCGCACCAGGCTTGATCACCGTAGACTCTCGAACACCAAGTTCGAGAGTATTGCATATTAAAAGTATATGCTCCATGAAACAGTCGTACGTAGCACTTGCCGCACCCTGGGCAATTTGGGTTTGCTGATCTATGACTACATCGATATCCATTCCATGCACATTCATGGAATTTTCTGATAAATGCTCCGTTGCCACCGCCGAGTCGATACTCTGCGAGCGTCTCTTAGTATCAGACCCAGAAGATGAGATGCGACGTTTTGACGCTCTATTCGGCTTGAATCTTTCGTATTTTTCGTCACCCCCGAGTAAGCGAACCCACAAATCGACGTACCTTGGCCAAAGCTGTATCGGGGGGGCGTCCACCAACAACCTATCAATAGGATCGGGTGGACCAACACGCAACGTCAAAAGGACTAACGCCTGTCCGCACCTGCTAAACAAACTTCGTAGCGCTCCGCCTCTCTCGTATAACGTCTGAAATAAATTGACAATGGCGTCGTGCACGACACGTTTTCTCGTATCAACTTCGGTTGAATAATGTTCAAATATCCAACGTAATATAGAAGCAACCATATCTAACGTAGCTTCATCAACAGTTTGCTGCAATTCGAGAACGTCCGTGTATGCGATCAAGAGTGCAACCTGTCTTTCCATGGATTCAAATCTCTTCTCAAAGGCGTTACCTCCCGCAGCGAATTTTTCTTCTAAAGTAAATCTCGCTAATTGTTCCATCAGCTCGTCTAAATCCATCGCCAGCTCATCGCTCGACATGTAGAATGCAGGTTTCGCTAGTTTGCCTAGAGCACGGACCGCTACAGTAATCTTTCGAGGGTTTGAGTTTTTATCGTACTTTGTTTCTAAAAGCTCTTTAACCTTTCCCATCATGCTTTTCATAGTCTCGATTCGTTTGCTTTCCTCGAATAAAGTATTGTCCATCAACGCATCTCTTAAGGTTATCAAAAATGCATCTAAAGAAACCATCGCGTTTCTAGTGAGATCTTTATTCGAGCACACTCTGAGTTCTAAGAGTTTCTCAAAAATTTCAGGAGCAAACTCGATGAACTCTTTCTTTAAAATTGCGCCCACGCATTCGACAACTTTCATCGCGCTTTTCGGAACTTCGCTGCGTTGACCATAAGATGGAGGTTCCAACGCTTTGAGCAAAATTTTAGATAAGGCCTTTCGCGAACTCGTTGAAATCTTATCTGGGACAGATTGTAAAGAAGAAGCAATCGCTTCGAGTGCGCCGGAGATCAATACCATGTCGATTTTTTTCTTTTCTTTCCCGCTTGCGCCTTTTACTTCCTCTTCATTTTCCACGTCGTCGTCGTCGTCAGAATCAGCCGATCCAATTTGGTCGTCTAATATCCCCAATGCCTTATTAATCAACCATCTTGGATGTGCGTCTCGCGCAGCATCTTCCTCCTTGTAGTCAACATCAAAATTTGCGTGCAAAGCCGCGCACGCCTTCAAAATTAAAGACTTTACCGTCGGCGTCTTTGCAGTTCTTTCGTAATCTCTTCGCAACGATTCCCCTACTTTCTTCAACTCTTCCTCCGTCGCGTCGAAAGGCAGCTGCATACCAAAAAGCGCAATTATCGGTCCCAAAGCAGCAGCTTTAGTCGTATTCTGTTGCTCGCTGCGGAACTGCTGCATGCACAGATCGCGCATTTCCCTCGCATTTGATGAACTTTGATTTTGACCGACGCGTTCGATATGTTTAGTAATCGCGTCGAAAGCCTTCGCCCGAGCCGCTTGCACATCTTTCGCGAACACGTTCGAAGTTTCTTTCAAATAGTTCAAAATTCCAACGTCAGGGTCCAAAAATATTGCCGATAAAGCTGGGATGTCCTCCTCGTGCGCAGCCTCCAAGGTTTCCTGTTGTAGCGTTGGAATAAAAAATTGGTCGGTTAGATACACAGAGTTTGTCTTCGTTCTCTCTCTCCTTCTCTCTCGGAAAACACACACGAAAACAAAATTCCCACCCCTACAAAAACAAAACGTACCTGTATCGTCGCGATAATTTGCTTCGACTCATCTTCAGGTCCAACGGCGTGCGCCGATTCTCGTCGCGCGACTCTCGCGAGCCGCGTCAATGATTCGCGCAAGGCGCTTTCCATCTCGTGCTGCTAAAAAAGCTTATTACAAATGGAGGAGCGTGGTGCGAAAATTTGTATGCACTCTTCGCGATGCGATGATGAGGTAAAAAAAAAGTTATTGCTGCGATGATGATAAAGTCTTTCCTCCGTGTTGTTGTTCACGTTTCGACGATATCATTTCTCTCTCTCTCTCTGTGTGTTTGTGTGTGCGTGTGTTTGTGTGCTTGATTATATCATAAACACACTTTAATAAACGATTGTGAGTAAAGCTTTTTCAGAAACACACAACAAAAGAAGAAGACGACGAAGAAAAGACATTTTCAAATTTTCACGCTACACAAAAAAATCAGGATGTCGCAAAACTCACCGTCGTGGTGGTTTCGAAAGATCTCCCAGCACGGCGCGACGACGACGACGGACGGCGGCGGCTTTGGCGCTTCGAATACAACGAGCAAACAACCTCGGCACCACCACCACCATAAGCAGCAGCACTACGATGATAACCGGAGCGAAAGTCATCGCGAAGAAGACAAAAGAGGAGAACACATCATCGACAGAGAAAATCCCCTAGGAGCGTCTTCCACGGAATACGTTTCCAAGGAAGACTTGGGAAGAGCGACGTGGCTTCTGTTGCATTCGATAGCTTCGCAGTACCCGGACGAACCGACGGAAAGAGAGAAGAGAGACGCGAAGAATTTAATCAACGCCATGGCGACTTTATATCCGTGCAAAGAGTGTCAGACGCACTTTAAGACGGTTATTGAGAGAAATCCTCCCGAGGTGGACAGTTCGGTGAGCTTTCAGGAGTGGATGTGTAAAGTGCACAACGCGGTGAACGAAAAATTAGGAAAGGAACTATTCGACTGCGCGAAAATAGACGAGAGATGGGGTGGAGTGGAGTGTTTTGGGGAGGACGGGAACGACGGTGGATGTAGCTTTGAGAACGCGCCGGGGAAACGGAAACGTCTTGCAGGGCGGCGCTAGAAGCCTAGAAGCCTAGCCTATATTTTATCACATGAGAATCTATCTCGTTCGACCGAATACTATTAATATTCTTTCTTCTTCTTCGCTTGTACGCGGTTCTTGATTTCCGGTAAAATGGTCCCGAGCTGACGCTCAGCCATGACGAGTGCAACCGTCGGCGATTCGTCTTTTTTATGCTTAATCGACGTAACTTTACTCGCGCCTAATTGCTTATACATCGGCGTAAACTCGGTCGTTTTCAATTTCAAAGCGGCGCGTAGGGATTCAGTATCCAATTGCCAGTTTGATATGCGCAACGCGAGAAGAATAATGTGAAGGATGAGTAAATCTTTGAGTCTCTTCGTTCGTAGTCGCGACTCGCCGTATTGCGTCTCGTCTCCAACTTCTACTTCAGTAAAAGTATCGATGATACACTGCTGTATGAGCGGATTTACACGCTCAGGTTTTGTGAACAACCACTTGTGCTTCACTTCCTCTTCTATCGTTTCTATTTCTTCTTCTTCTTCTTCCTCTTCTTCTTTTTCCCCGTCTTCTACCTTCTTCACGCCTTCTTCTCCTTCCTCTCCTTCCTCTTTTCGCTTTCGTTTCTTCTTCTCTATTCTTTTCGGTCTCGTTTCTTTTACTCGCCCACTCTTCAAGCTCGCAAATTGTAAAAGTGCGTCCATAAACGCCAAGGCCTTACCTTTCTCCACGGCGTCAAAAGTATGGTCGCCGTCAGAAATCGCCCAATTCGGATCGGTCACGTAAATCATCGGTAACAAATCCATAATCGCTTTCGGTTTCTCCGACCCACCAAAAACCTCTATCATAGCCTCTAACGTCTTCCTCTTTCCAGCTTTCATGAAATCGTTGTATGGTAAATTATGCGAGAACAAAACATAACCCGGCGTTAATTTCCAAGGGAACGCCTCGTGTGGCTTTGTCGCCTCCAAATCGTGCGGGGGTAAATTTCTCTGCTCTCCCGCTTTCTGCATCAAATCTTTTCTCGTCATTGCAAACCTTGACGCTTTCCCAATTTGTGATTCCAACAGCTTCGGCGATGCGATTGCATCCGAGTCCAACTTTCTCGCCGACATGAGCTTCGCCTGTTGTCTTTGCCTCTTTTGCGAGGAAAACAACCTCGTCGCATCGGCAGCAATGGCCCTTCTCACGTCAATATTGTCGTAATCCAACTTTTCTTCGTCGTCTCTGTTGAACTGATAGTTGAAGTTCTGCGGTCTCGTCGTCAAGTGCACCACGGAATCGCCACATAACCTCTGTAACTTCAACACGTACTCGCCCGAATCTTTCTTCCCGACTGGCACTAACCGACCCAAAACGTGCATCGATCCTCCACCTTCGTGTGCCATCACGCCCGAAGTCTCATCTTTCGGCAGCACGCCCATGCTAAACCCACACTTCTCGTGCGCGAAATTCTTCCCCACGACGTCGCACCCGTCGCCTCTCCCGACCACCACTAAATGCCGTTCCGAATGCGGCGTGTCGCCGTTTCCAAGTTTGCCATTGGAAAAGGTATACGCCCGTTCGTACGCATCCTTCCCGAACTCCTCCTCTAATTCCTTATCGCTCGTATCCGGATTACCTCTGAAAAGGTTGAAGGCGTACGTGCCGTCGGTTAAAGTCGTCGGCGCGTTGCGTAAAGAAACGACTAAAGGACCTCCCAAATCATCGTTCTCCTCCAAATTTTCGTTCTCCTCCGACGGCGGGGCGGCGACTTCTATTTTCAAGGATTTCATCCTGTGAGAATGATTCTTCTTCGCTAATAGTGGTGGTTTTGAAGCGAGGGAGACGATGAAAACTTTAAAGGAACCTCAGGAACCTTTTTGTCCTCCGTTTCCTCTTCCTCTTTCTCCTCTTTCTCGTCGTCGTCGCGTTGCGTTTTGTGCGTTCAATCAACAACTCTTTCTTTCTTTCTTTCTTCGAGAGATTTGATGATGAGTGTTTTTTGTCCCGACTCTCTCTCTCTCTCTCTCTTGCAAAACAACCAAAAAGAGAGCCAGAGACTACTTTTTTCGGCTCAAAAAGCACAAAAAGCGCCTCTTTCCTCCACCAAAACGGTGGAAAGAAAGATCTCTCGTGTTTTTTCATTTTTGTTGTGAGCACCGACCCGACAGCTCATCTGGATAAAAAAGATACGCAAAAACTGCGATATTTAAATCGAAAGTGAACGAACTGCACCACAACAACCCCGCGCGGGCGGACGAGCTCTAACGAGAAAAAGAAGAAGAAAAGAAAAGAAGCGTTGGCTAATCGCTCATCTTCGTTATTAAATCGCATCATCCCACGCGAGACGACGACGAGCGGTTTCTTTATTGTTCTTCATCTCATCACGACGCGACAAAAATATTTTATTGAGACGCGAAGAACGCATCTCATCAAACGAGAAGAATGGTTTCTTCGATGACGATGACGACGACGACGACGATGCGCGGCAGTAACTCTGAGCTTCGGCAAAAGCGAGCAGCGAACGTCCGAAGCAGTACCAGTGGTGCGAGAAGAACAAAGCGGGGCCGATCTGTTTTCGTCAAAGCGATGGCTGGTTCCATCGAATCTCCGGACGAAGAGTACGACTGCGTTGTCATCGGGTCTGGAATTGGTGGTTTATCCTGCGCGTCGCTACTCGCTCGGTACGGGAACTCGGTCAAAGTGTTCGAGTCGCACTATTTAGCCGGAGGATGTTGCCACATGTTCGATCACAAAACGCCGGAAGGTGATTTGTACAAGTTCGAGGTTGGCCCGTCTATTTGGGAAGGGTTGGATCGACCGACCGGGAACCCGTTGAGGATGGTTTTCGATGCTTTAGGAGAGGAAATGCCGGTGAAGACGTACGATGGAATTTCGCTTTGGACGGAAGAAGGGCACTGGAGGTTTCAAACTGGAGACGACGAAGCGCCGGGTGGATTTTGCGATTTGCTGAGAGAACAATCGGATAATCCAGAGTTGGCCATTAAGGAGTGGAAGGCGTTGAAAGGACGGTTGGAACCGCTGTACGACGCGTTGGACGCGTGCCCGTTAACCGCGTTGAGACAAGATGCCGGGTTGCTCGTATCTACGGTAATTGCCATTCCGTTTTATTTGACGCACCCGATGGTTATGTTAGACATTCCGTATATTTTAGATTCGTTTCATAAGTTGTCCGAACAATACGTGACGGATAAGTTTTTGAAACGGTGGATTGATATGTTGGCGTTTTTCAGCGGATTTCCAGCGGAAGGGACCATGGGTGCGACGATGATTTATAGTATTCCTGGGTTTCATCGACCGGGGGCGTCGTTGTGCGCACCAGAAGGTGGAACGCAAGCGGTCGTAGATAAGTTGACGTATTGTTTAGAAAAATTTGGCGGAGAGCTGCAATTGAAATCGCACGTGGAAGAGATTATCGTCCAAGATGGTGAAGCGAAAGGCGTGCGATTAAAAAACGGAAAAGTGATAAAAGCGAGAAATGCGGTGGTGTCCAACGCGACTATTTGGGATACCGTGCCTATGTTACCGGATGCGGAGGTTTTGAAAGCGCAACAATTGGACCGTTCCGTGGAGTGGAAGGAAGAGATGTCTGAAATTCCAGCGCTCGGGTCCATCATGCATTTATTCTTAGGTATTGACGCGACCGGTTTACCGGATTTAGATCCCTCGCACTTGTGCATTCGAGATTGGAATCGTCCGTTGGGTGATCCGCAAAACGTAGTGACTATATTCATCCCAACCGTGTTAGACCCTGAAGTCGCGCCCGAAGGGAAACACATCATTCACGTCTACACCGCTGGTTCAGAACCGTACGATATTTGGAAAGAAAGACAAAGAGGCACAAAAGATTACGAAGATTTCAAACGCGAGCGGGCGGAAATTTTATGGGAAACTATCGAGCGCATTATCCCGGACATTCGCGAACGCGTGGAAGTTGAAATTTACGCCTCCCCTCAGACGCACCAACGGTTTTTACGACGCCACAAAGGTACGTATGGTCCGGCTTTACAAGCTGGTGGTAACTTATTCGACGTCTTACCGTTACCAAACATCCCGCAACCGGGCGTGTTAACCCCCATCCCGAAACTCTTGCGGTGCGGTGACTCTGTCTTCCCGGGCGTCGGCGTCCCCGCCGTCGCCGCGTCCGGCGCCATTGCCGCCTCCACGCTCGCGCCGTTACCCGACCACCTCAAAATGATGTGGGACGTCTCTCAAACGCAAAACAATTTCTGGCAAAAGCAAGGTGGGAGAGAAAAATGGCTTCGAGAAACCGAGAAACCGTTTCACCCGAGCGAAGGTGGAGGCGCAGAACACATGGACCCGAGCGAGTATTACAAAGCCGCCGCGGATAAAATGAAAGTCACGGGGAACATGAAACCGTCTGGGTTGGAAAGTGCGTCTTCTTCCGCGGTGAGCAAGTGAGAAAGCGCAGAGAGAGAGAGAGAGAGAGAGAGAGAGAGAGAGAGAGAGAGAGAGGAATGAGACGAGATGCGAGAGTTTGTATTATATAGGTTATATTAATATTATTCATAGCTTTTTGAGGATGATAAACGTGGAAAGGGGACAGAAAGCACAAAAAAAGAAAATTCATCACCACAAAAAAAGAAAGACCGGTTTCGTTTGCGCTGAACGCGAGAGTCGCGATGATTTTCATCTTAGACAGCGTCAAAGACACGGACTTTTACAAGAAGAACAGAGTCCCTCGCACCACTGATTCTCGTTTGGTCGAGTTGGCGACGAAATTGCAATCCCTCGATTCGTTGGCGTTGTTTTATTTCAGCTCGTTGCTGCTGTTAATTATCGCAATTCATTTGACTTTCGTTTTCGTCCGGTGGTTCAAGAAGCGAGTGGATGTCTTTCGAAAGACGAGATACGATGTAATCAACTATCGACTCGTGAAAGTTACCACAAAGAGCGACGACGACGATGGTAAGAAAGGAGAGGTGGACAACTCGCCGTTGAGAGCGTTCCAAGAACTGTTTCAACCGACACCGGAAAAAGAATTGAAGGTGCCAGAATCAGCGAAGAACGGTACTACGACAAAGACGAAAACACCGTCGACGCCGCCGCCGCCGAATACGGACGGAACGAAGAAAGAGGGAAAGAAATCGCCGTTGCGAAAACTGAGTTTCGAGAACGGCAAGAAAGGGGAAAAGGAAGAAGAACAAAAACAAAACTCGCCGTTTTCCTTCCTGAACAATTTGTTTCCGGAACCGAATTACGTCGGGTATGTGACCAACGCCGACAAGACGTACACCACCGTATTGATGAAAGACCAAACAAAGAAGAGAAAAGAGAGGAGAGTTAAATTTATACCAGATTTTGTGGCTGATAAAATCAAAACGCAACTGTTGTGCGACGAGAGAGACTGGCCGTTGGTGGAGACGCTGGCGAGCGTTTGCGTGTACTTACCGTTGAGCATCTTCCTTTTAGTGACGGTAATTAACATCGATGAGTTGAAAAATCGCAAAAGAGATCACTTTGTTGGATTCGTGTGGTTGGTAGTCACGCGCGCTTTGTTTGGGAAACAATTCATGTCTGTTTTGAGTAAGTTTTCAAAGTACGATGTATTTAAAGGGAAAACTGCTCGATTTTTGAACCGCGTTCCGTCGATTTTGTTGGCGCCAGCGTTTGGTGTGCCCAGTGGGGTATATTTTTTCCACCGAAGCGCAGTGATGCCGGATGAGTGCGCGTTCGATAAAGACCAAGATCGAGTGAGAAATGCGAAAGTATTAGCATCCACGAGTAAGTACCAAAGAGACTCGATATCGCAATTTATTATGTATTGGATTCGAAACGCCGTATTCGGCCCGATCGAGCTCACTTTGTGGGTGTATAAGAACAGAAGCGTAAAAGATGCGCTCAAAACTGTCGTCGGCTTTTATTTCAGTTACTCTATGTACGCATTCTTGAAGATGCAGTCGCCGATAGCGGCGTTTTGGACGTTCTTCTTACCTTGGGTTCTGAGCACGTGGGATTTGTCCTTTGAGAACTGGTCCAAGCACATGTTCATAACGCCACGGGAATCAAACTCAGTCTGGGCGAAGAACTTTACTATAATCAACACGAACGAGAACCAAAAGAGCTTTAACGATGGGTACAAGCTTTTAGAACACATTTATACCGGGGCGAATTCTTTGGATCTTATTCATTGGAGCGAGTTTCCGGAGAAATTTTTGGAAAACAGAAGTCAATACGGGGATCATAAAACGTTCGTTTTCACCGGTATTTCTCGAGAAGAAGTTGCAATGTTGGTGTTTTTCGGGCATTTGCGCAAACTGGCGACTAAGTGTGTGGATGTAGGACAAGGTGTAGGAGGTAAAAGTTACGATGATATGGTGCAAGCCTTTGAGGAGCGTTTGCGGCCGATAATACCAGAGGCAAAAAAAGATTTGAACGGTTTCGACGCCATAGTAGACTTCTTCGAAAACTTATTCCCGGCGGATATGTTCGGTAATCAAGAAAACGACATAAACTCAAACGCGAAGAAGAGCTCTGCTACTACTACTGATAAAGCGGTCGTCACGCCGAAAGAGAAAACGGTCGGAGCAAAGCAAGCTACTACGCCGAGCAGCGGAATATCGCTTAGCGGAATTTTTGATTACCCCGATGCAGCTCGAGATGAGAGTGAAGTCGCACTCACCTATATGAACAAGAAGAAAAACAATTTTGACTCCGTGATGGGTCTTAAACCTCAAAGCCCCGCGAAAGAAAGAAACAAACGCGACACAGAAAACATAACACCGTGAAGAGGTCATCTGTTTATTTATTATTACGAATGAAATCCCGCGCGAGGAAGTTCAACTTAAACATTAAAAATTGTACACAATTGTATTCAAAATTTATCTACCATGTACGGTATCTGTATTACACCTATTATTCATTGTTACTATCATCACAATCAATGCTAAAGTAATCTCTTTTTACCGCAAATCTGCAATCGCTTTCAGCAGTTGTTCGTGCAACTCTGGAGTTGAGCTCGCGACGATCCCTCCGTTGATGTCGAGAAACCTCCCCTTTCCAAATTCAAGCGGTACTCCAGCCGCGTCGGAAATGACACCACCAGACTCTGATACTATAATCGCACCAGCTGCATGATCCCATACCTTCTCTCTGTACGTTTTCGGCGGGAATCTTAAATAAATATGGGCGTCTCCTCTGCTCAAACTCCCGTATTTTGCCTGTGAATCAATCCGGAGCGCTTTCCGGGTGATTCCAACCTTCTCGCTCAAAGCATTCGTAAACGCGTGATCAGCGACAATGGAATCCCCCCACGATTCCATATACCTCGCACCATCTTTCCCGCACTTTACAAATTGATCGCTCGTCGCGATAAAACTATCCTTTCCTAACGGTTCCTTCGCGTCCATCGCGGCGTACTTACACCCAAAATTTTCATACGCCGCGAAGATCACTCCTGGTTTCTCCGTCTCCAACGCGTCCACGTCCTCCGGTATCTTTGTCATAGGCATATTCGGGCACCCTAAAACACCTCCAACAACCTTCCCTTTCTCGCACAACCCGAGCGCGATAGCATATTGTCTCTGGTTGATAAATCCTTTCGTCCCGTCGATGGGATCTAAGACGAAAAATGTCGATTCGCTCCCGCCTTCGTGGTTCCCGCGATCAATCAATCGCGCTACTTCCTCTCGGGAAAGGTACTCAGACACATCGTCACCAAACACGCAATCATTGGTGATTTCCGTAATCTTCTCTAAAAGTCCTTGCGCCTCTTTGCTTCCTCCTCTCAACGCTTTCGCGTCTTCCTCGGCTAACAAAGCCACGTCTGGATATTTCTGTTCCAACACGTACGAAACCACCGCTTGGGCGGCGTAATCTGCCACCGTCACCGGACTATCGTCCGATTTCGAGACTTGGTCGGAAGTCTCCAACAATTTTTGCGTCTTTGAGGTGAGCTTTGCGCATAATTGCACCGCTTCGCACATGGCTTGTAACATATCGTAGTCAGACGATGATGACGAGGAAGAGGAAGAGGAAGCGGAAAAGGAAGACTCGACTCGAGTCGACGATTCCATCCGAAAACGTCGCGAGACACCCCCGCGCTTCCCCGAAAAAGAAGACAGAAAAGAGGAAGATGATGGTGCTGTTTTGAAGAACGCTGGTGAAGTCGTGATGCTGTGCATTTGTGTATGTTTATTAACGTGTGTGTGAAAACTTTTCAACTTTATTGTGATGAATGAATGATGACTACATGAATGAATAACAACTCGATCTCGCGACGCGTCTGCACAGCTTTCTCTCTTTCTCTTTCGATAATTGACCAATTTTGGATTCTATTTTACAGTTTATACATGTTTTTTACATGACGCGACTCCTTCTTCCTCTCCCAGTCGTCGTCGTTACTTTCGAAGTCTCCGCGTCCGCTTCTTCCTCTCTCGCCTTCTTCGGTTCTTGCGGTTTCAACGCGAAAGATTCCAACTTTGCCTCGAATACTTTCCCGGTTTGTTGCGACGCCATCAAATACCCGCCCGTCATCTGGCCTTTAAGGTGCTTCAACGGCACGGCACTCGTGTATTCAAATTTCTCTCCGACGCCTAAAACTGGTTGCTTGCCAATCACCCCGTGCCCGTCGACGAATTCTTTCCCTCCGTTCTCGTCGGTGATTTCAAACCGTCGCGAAATCAACTGCACCGGTTCTGTCATAGACTCGTTCTCAATTCTCACGTTATACGCGTACACGAACCGTTGCTCTCTTGGAGAACTCTGCTCGGGAATTAAACTCGAACTCGCCGTCACCCTTACGCCGTTCGTCACGCACGTAGATCTCGCTTTCGCCGGCGTCTTTTCCAACAACGCCGTTCTCTCGTTCAGCGTCGAGAGCACGCCGATCGCGGCATCTATCCGTCTGTCAAACGCTCGTTTCGCGTCACCTTTTTTTACCACCAAAGGTTTCCGGAACTCGTTCAGAATGTCTCGTCGGAGTAAGTGGCTCGCCGGTTTATGTTTCTTCTCGTCGTCCTCGTCCTCGTCTTCTCCTTCTTCTCGAGTCGTCGCGGACGAAGATTGCCCCGCGAGCGGTGCGGTCGAAGACGACGACAACGACTTTTCGCTTTCACCTTCTTCATTTGTTGTCAAAGACGACGAGGAAAACTGCAAGCTCTTCAGATAGCTCGGACAGAGATACCGCAGAAGCGTCAGCTCGGTCTCCGGCAGCGAATCTAAACCCAGCCTTTGTATTTGTACCTCGAATCGTTTCGAACACTTCACCAGCGCGCGGCAAAGCGCGACGGTCAACTTAGACTGAAACGGAACCACCAACTTTTGCGCGACGATGGTACCACCACCGCTGGCGCCGACCGCAGAGAGTGGGGACATCTTTATTCGTCTTTATCTCGTTCTCTCTCTCTTCTTTTTAACCGTCGTTGAGGATAATATTGTTCCTTCTCTTTAAATGGAGACGTGACGAAATTTTCCGTTTTTACTCCGCTCTTTCTCTCTCTCTTACTCCTCCTGCGTGGTGGTTGTGCGAGCAGAGAACCCCAAAGCGCGCGAGTCGTCTCTCAAACGCGCTCTCTTCTTCTTCTTTCTGTCGTCTTTTGAACAACGCTCTGTTCTTCTTCTTCTTCTTTTTTGTTCAGAAGAAAGAAGCGCAACAAAACAGAAACAACAAAGAGAGCAGAATCTAGACTCTTCTTTTTTGTGGCAAAACACAAAAATTTTTTTGGCGCCAATTTTTTTGCAAACGTGTAAAAAAAGAAGAGAGAAAATTTCTCAGAAAAAGGAGCCTCACAAAAAAAACACACGTTTTATAGAAAAAAGGATGACGATGTGTACATCCTACGCCTCGATGATGACGCGCACGACGAACGAAGCGCGCTGCTGCCTCCTCTCCGCCTCCTCCTTTAGGAACGCGACGAAAACAACGAGCAGCTCTTCTTCGTCCTCTTCTTCTTCTTTTACGAGAGGAGGAAGAGGAGGAAAAAAAACGAGCGTCTCTTGTATCGGCAACGACAACAACGACACCACCATCATCACCATCAGCGCGTCGTCGTCGAAAGCATCATCATCATCGGCGAAAGGAGGAAAGAAGCGCATCACCAAAATCAGGAACCAGCACCGCGGTGATGACGACGATCGCGCGTTCTCGGAAGAGAGCGAGAAAAACAACGCGAAAATGAAAGGGGGAGCTTTATTCTCCACCGCCGTATCGGTCGTCGTCGTCCTCTCCACGAGTCAATCGGTTTTTAACGTCCAACCTGCGTATGCCACCTTTTCGAAATCGCAATTCGAGATTCTGTGCCCAGTCGGCGACGAAGGCACGGAGTGTCGCATGAAAGCGTTGGCGGAAGATAAAGGGGCGTATTTGAACGACGCGGAATACAACACGAAATCGGATAAGAAAAAATCGATGAAAACATCCGCGGCGGCGACGGCGGGGAGAAACACGGATTTAACCGCGTATCAAGCGGATACGCTGGCGTTGGCGGACGCCATGGACGAGTTGTTCGCGATGGATTTATACTCGACGGCGAGAGAACCTGCGATTAAGCAGTTGCAAAAGAAAGCGAACGACTGGACCGGGAGATATTGCCCCGGTGGCTCCAGTAAGCAAGCGTCCGGAAGAAGCATGTACAACGCGGTGAATCAGTTGTTGGGCCACTTTGCGAACAACGGATTGGCGCCGTTGCCGAGCGCGAGGGTGGAAATTGTGAATAAGAACATCGCGACCGCGAGAGACTTGATCGCGCAAGGCAGATAATATATATATATATATATAGTGTTGTTGTTGTTGTTATTATTATTATTTCTCATCGCACGCGCGTGTGCGTTCGTTAAAACATCTGGTGTTCTTTGGAAAATTTTCTCACATTTTCTCTCTCGAAAGTCACTTGAAAGCGTCTTCACTTTTTCTCATCATCACATGCTCAATCGACGACCTTCTCGAATAGAAGTGAAACCGGAAGACCGACAAGAGGAGGTACAGACTGAAAAAAAGCGACGAAGCGTTGTGTCGTTCGTTCGTTCTTCTTTTTCTTTTAAGCTTCTTCTCTCTCTTTCCGTCGTTTCCGCGTTGGTTTCCGTTTTGAATCTTCTTCTTACGTTTAAACTTATTCCTTTCTCTCTCTCGAAACAGTACGACGACTCGCGCAGAGCGCACGTGGAAAGACTGAAACAGCAGATCGCTCTCCAAGGCCCATCACCTTCCGGCTTGGACGACGGCGACGACGACGTGAGAGGCTTTGTGAACGCGCACCATCCTCTCTTGCAAAGGCCGACGACTGACGCGAGAATCGGGTTTATTCCACCACCTCATCCTCCGTCGCATCAATAATAATAACAACACTACTGCTCCTTGGACGAGCGCGATTTTGAACAACATTCATCGCTCTTCCTCCGTTTCGTCGTCTGTTCCTTTGACGAGGAATCAACACTATCAGCGGCAAGAGCGCGGTAAAAACCCGTTTGTATCTTTAGTACACCGACGACGACAAATACAACGCGAGAGCGTCGACGAGAACATGTCTGCCACGACTACTTCCTCCGGGGGAACTCGGGTGAAACCTTTAGTCATCGTCGGTCCATCGGGCGTCGGGAAAGGTACTCTGATTGAAAAACTGAACAAAAATCACCCGAATTCGTTCGGGTTTAGCGTCTCGCACACGACCCGGGACCCGCGACCTGGGGAGGAAAACGGCGTCCACTATCACTTTGTCGAAAAGTCTCTCATGGAACAGGAAATCGCCGACGGAAAATTTCTGGAACACGCGAACGTCCACTTAAACATCTATGGCACCTCCTTCAAAGCCGTCGACGACGTCGCGTCCAAAGGCGTTTGCTGCATCCTCGACATCGACATCCAAGGCGCGGAAATCGTCAAAAACAGCGGCAAATTGGACTGCGCGTACGTCTTCATCCAACCGCCCTCGATTCCCGAACTCGAGCGGCGCTTGCGCGGTCGCGGCACCGAAACCGAAGAAGCCGTCACGAAACGCATGCAAAACGCGACGAAAGAAATCGAAAGAGGTGAAAAGTTAGGGAGCGCGTTTTTCGACGCCATCATCGTCAACGACGATCTCGATTCGGCGTACGAAAAGTTGAAAGACGTCGTCGTTCGACGAATTTTTACTCCCGCGTAATATATAGTTCAGAACGCCGCCGCATAATGCCGCTATTATCCGTGCTCTTTTGGCGAGTTGTTGTAGTGTCCATTTTTAATACATTATTCATCATCCGCTTTTGAGGTATTATTTCGCAAGTTCTTCCTTTTTTCGTTTTTCACATAAAGGCACCCCCTTCACCTGAATTCTTCATTCATAATTCTCTCTGCTGTATACAAACGCGAAAACGTTCTCGTTCGTTGTTGTTGTTCTCGTTCGTTGAAAAGTTCTGATCGATATCGTCATAAAATCACCATCCATGTGGTCGTTATTCCAGAAGAAAAAAACCCCGTCCGAAATCCTTCGCGAACACAAACGAACGTTGGACAAATCCATTCGAGAGTTGGATCGAGAAAGAACGCAGATGCAAAATCAGGAGAAAAAATTGACTCTCGAAATCAAACGCACGGCGAAAGCGAATCAACTCGGGGCGGTGAAAGTGATGGCGAAAGATTTAGTACGAACGAGACATTCAATCACGAAGTTTTACGCGTTAAAATCGCAGTTACAAGGCGTGTCGTTGCGAATGCAGACGCTGAAAAGCACGCAAGCGATGGCGGACGCGATGCGAGGGGTGACCAAAGCCATGGGACAGATGAATAAAAAATTGAACTTACCGGCGGTCGCGCAGATTATGAAAGAGTTTGAGAAGCAAAACGAAAAGATGGAGATGACGACGGAAACCATGGGAGACGCGTTAGACGACGCGTTCGAACAGGAAGGGGAAGATGAGGAGAGCGAGGAGTTGGTGAATGCGGTATTGGACGAGTTGGGGTGCGCCGTGAACGGGGATTTGGTGAGCGTTCCGACGAGTAAAGCCGGGGAAGGGAAGAAGGTAGAAGTAGTTCAAGAGGAGAAGAAAGAAGCGGTTTTAGAAGATGCGGGAAGTATAGGTGGTGGTGGTGTCGAGAATAGCAACAACAACGGTGGAATCGACGACGATTTACAAGCGAGATTGGATAATCTTCGAAAGACGTGAGTTTTGATTCATTATTAAACCACGCGCGATAAAAGCGTTTGTATTATTATTATTATTATACATTCTTGTTATATGTAACAGCTCTATTTCTAAGCATTCTAATATCTTTCTCCTACTATGCGAATAGTAATTACTCCAACTCTTCGACGATTCTCCTCTCTTTCCTCATTGGTTTGAACTCCTTCTTATGCGCGCCCGGCGCCGCGTGCGCCACTCTTCTTTCTTTCTTCCTGGTTTGAGCGTCAGTCATCGTTCGTCTCAATTTGGCTGATTTATGAATCGATTTCGGGACGTGTTTGTGATTTGCAATGCGTCTAATTTCAGGCATGTGCTTAAATCGATCTTTCAACGCTTCGTTGTACTGCATTTTTCGTTTTTCTCTCGGGAGTAATGTGCCCACCTTTTCGCTCGCGTGCGCTTTCCATAATCGGACGTTGAAATCGTCCGAACCACTAAAGACGTACGTGCCGTCCATGCTAAATTTCACGCAAAACACTCTCTGCATTCGTTTCGTGTGATAACAATCTCTCGAGTGACCGCTGTTAAAGTCGAACAAACGAATGCTCTTGTCGTAAGAACCGGCTACGAATTCCCTCCCAGTCGGCGAGTAATCCACGTCCAACACCGCGGAAACGAAATCTTTATGCACGCACGTCGACACGTTCAATTTTCGCATGTCGTAACTGTACAAGTTACAATCCTCGTTCGCGACGGTGAAGTTAAACGCCTCCATCGGATTCCAACACAATTTTGTGCACTTATTTTGCATGATGAGTTTCCTCGTCGGCGTATTCGTTCGACAATCGTATAAAGCAATCGACCGATCGCTGCCGCAACTGGCGAAAATCTCAGGTTCCGCGGGATTAAACCTCACCGACAACACCGTATCGCACCCCCATTCGAACGAGCTCACCGGCGCATCTTTATTCATATCCCATAAATCTACGCAGTTCCCCGCCGTGGCAAACATATCTTTCCCCCAGTGACAATCCACGTCTCTATACGCGCTTTCTCCGGCGACGACCATCGCCGGGTGTTCCTCCCGTCTCGTCTCGCGACTCCCGAGTTCTCCTAATTCAGCCTCTGGAACGTTCCAAATCCGTATCGATCGATCGTCCGAACACGACACTAACTTCCCTCCGGTCCTATCAAAACTTAATCCTCGTATGGCCCCGGAATGTGAATTCAAAATTCTCAGCGCTTTCCTCGACGGACAATCCCAAACTCGTATTTCCCCATCGGCGGCTCCACTCGCCATCTGTTTCAAGTTCTGCGTATTCTTCGCCAGGGACAAAATCCCGTCCGAATGTCCTTCAAACGCGCCACAAAATGGTTTCGCGAACACTTTATCTAGCTTTGTCGCGTTCAACGCTCGTTTATACTCCGTCGCTCGGTGCATCGGTCGTAACCGTGGGTCTAAATTGCGGTGGATTTTAATCGCTTCCGATTTCGTCTCCCGAGTGTACTCCTCCTCGATGCGGCTGATGACTTTCACCTTCATCTTTTTGTTTCGTTAAAGCTCTCTTTCTATTCCCTCTGCTATTCCTTCTTCTTACTCTTAATATTAATGTAACGAGAGCACAGACACCCCCCGCAATCAAAGCGTATAGAATAAGTAAAAAGGGAAACAGCCGTCAAAAAATGAAGACAAAACGTCAGACTTTTTGACGGCTTCAGTGAACTTATCGTAGTAGGACTGCCACACGACACAAGTTTAAGAACAACAACAACACGCGTAATAAATGCCATTCGTGCACATCGCGTGGTTACCAAAAGCGTGCAGAACGGCGGAAGTGCGCAAGGAAGTCGCCTCAGCCGTGATCAAAGCGTTGGTTTCGGTGAAAAGCGCGGAGATTTCGGCGGATAAAGTCGTCGTTCGATTTAGCGAGTCCGTGGACGGCTTTCAACTTCCAGAAGGACACACGCACGAAAACGTGGATTTACCGGCAGAAAAGAAGTAAAGCTTTTACGAGGCGTAACGGATGATTTCACGCGCACTCGCCGCCGCGTCGAGGAAGAGTAGGTTTGGAAGACGTCTACCAAGCGCTGCTTCTGAGAACTCGTCCTCTTCTTTTTCGATGGTGTTTAGCAGCAGCACACAAACAACTTCCAGGACGGACGCCGAGAATCAAAGACGACGACAAATAATCACCGTCGAGCTGATATCAGATACCATGTGACCGAACGGGTTCATAGGAAAGCGACACCTCTACAAAGCCATGGAGGAAGTCACGCAAAATCCTATGGACGAAGCAAATCCGGTATCCTTTGCAGTTTTACGCATCCCGTTTTTTTTAGAACCAGAGTATAGCCGCGACGAAACTTGGAGCGAGACGAATAGGAAACGATTGGAAAGGAAGTGGGGCGGGAAGGAAGCGTTTGATGCGCAAAAGAAAAGGCATCAGCTAAAAGAAAGAGGACGAGAAGTTGGGATTCAACACTTCAATTTAGATAGGAAAGCGTCGAATACGTTGAAATCGCATCGGTTGGTCCAATGGGTGACGAAAAATTACGGATGCGCAAAATCGGAAGCGTTGTACGATGTGCTCAATGTTGAACACTTTGTAAACGGGAAGAAGTTGAACGATGCGAAGATGCTTTTAGAGTGCGCGAAGAAGATTAGCGATGGAGTGATCGATTTGGAGAAAGCTGAAAAGTTTTTAGCCTCGGACGAAGGCGAGAAGGAAATCGTTTTAGCGAAGAAAGCCTTGGATAGGTTAGGCATACACTCGATTCCGAATTTCGTCATCGGTGGAAAGGAGGTGTTATCCGGGGCGGTACATTGGAAAGAGTTAGTTGGAGCATTCCGACGAATCGAAAGAACTGGTCTTGGAGCGCCAGAGAACGCATTTGCGACTATATTAGGCATTCCCGAAGAGATTATTACTCAGACAACTCTGGACCCGACGAAGTACGCCGCGACGGTGTAGACGGAAGATGATTTGTGGGAGCAATTTGCAGCAACTCGCGATGTATGAAACGTGACGATTCCATTCGGAAAATTTATAAACGAATGGAATCCGATAATACGAGCTACGCTGTGTAATGAATGAGTGTCTCTCATCTTTTTTTATTTTAATCAAAAGAATTTAGTTTTATTATAATTATTGATGCGTTTTGTCTCTCTCCTTCCTTTTAATGCGCCCCGGGGTCTCTTTCAATGTTGTACGACAAGTCCGCGAACACGTAATCCGGCTCTTCACACATCGCCCAGTTAAACTTTTGAACCAAAGCTTTGGTATACACCGTCGGCAATGGAACTTCGTGCTTTTTACACCACGCGATGGTAATTCTCGGATCCAAATAGTTGATTTTACTCGTCCCGAGCGATACTGTTTTCAAGGACTCTTTCGTTTCCATTTGTAACTTCAACTTCTGTATTCGTTCTTTCAACGAAGGGAGTTTCTTGTGGTTCTTATCCGCTTTTCGCAATTCTTTCATCTCTTTCTCCAACTCTTTTTTCTTATCGTTCAACTTGTCCATCCCGGCTTGGTGCTGTTTGGATTCGCCTTTCTGGTGATTACACAAAATAGCAACTTCCTTGTTCGCCTCGTCGTACGTCGATTTCATGATTGGTACCGCCGCCTTCGGTTTGGTCGTTTCTTCCAACAATCTATACAACGTAATCGAGGCGTTATACGTACGAAACACTTTAATGGTTAAGCCCGGCATGAGTGTTTGTAAGTGCGAGTTGACTTTAGACGGGTCGATCTTATCAAACACGTCTTCATCCTCTTTCTTGTTTTTGCAAAAGCGTTTCAAACAATCGTACGCGACTCTTTCGATGGCATGCTCTTGATGGTAGCGAATAGAATCCTTACCAAGAAAATCGAACTCAATTTTCGGATACGGGTGGTCATCTTCCGGACCCATGAATTTCAAATGTCCCACGCGCAGCGTAGTCACGCCGACCGTATCGGCCAAATCTTCGTCCTTCTCGCCGCCGGCACGCAAAGCTAATTTATCAACCAAATACGTCGTCACCGCTAACTGCGCGGTTTCTTTGTTGTCCTTTCGCATATTTTTGCGGTAATCATCGCGGATTTTGCCGATGTGCTCGTGTAAAGTTCGAGCCTTTTCAAACTTTTGTTTGTCAGACTCTGACTTCACGCTCGACGTCGCGCCAAACTGGACGTACTTCCAATCTTTCGTGTTGATGGAATCGTTCCAACCAGCCATCCAAGTGACGGTTTGGTCGTGTCGCACTTCCTTCCATCTGTGACCAGCGGGAGCTTCTGGCACTTTCGCGTCTTTGCCGATGTTGATGATGATATCTTCCGGCTGAATGCGCCTTTTGATTCTTCCCATCTTTGGATGTTCGCCTCGACCGCGGAACAATCCCGGCGGCTCCACTCTAAAGTTGCCAACTTGTTCGCGTTTACCATTCATAGTTGCCCACATGTACTTTTCTTCCGCTTTATCTTTATCTAATTTGATCTGTTTCTTTTCTTCGCTCGTTCGCGCTTTGACCTTTTCCCTCCTCGCGAGATCCCAGTCGTAAATTTTTTGAAAGTTGCACTTCTCAAAGTCCGTAACGTGCGCATTCTTTCCGTTTTTCAGTATGCGTTTAAACCCATCCATAAAGTTCTGTTGGAACACCGGTTTAAACGCGTAGTCTGTTTCTTTCATCACCGCAAAAAACGTGGCAACTTCTTCTTCGTGTGGCTCGAGATGAACGTCCTTGCCGTCGTACGTCAACGGAACCCCGTGCGGTTCGTACTCCGGAGGAAACAAAACTCCGTGGTGCTCCAACTGCGTCCACATAATCTCCGATCCTTTACCATTCCCTCCCGCGCTGACTCGTCTGGAACTCCCACCACCGCTCGATATTTTCTTCTTCTTCACGCCGGAGGACGAGTTCAACTTCACCGTGTGTCGACCGCCGCCCAATCGCTCCGCCTCTCGTCGTCTTCTCTCCTCTCTTCTCTTTTCTTTCCTTTTGCGTTTTCTTTCTTTCTTCTCCCGTCGTCGCTTTTCTCTTTCCTCTTTCGTCCTCTTCTCCGAATCAAGCGATTTCTTCTTTTGCGCCAACGGCGCGTCATCGTCGCTATCGGAGGAGTCCACCGGGCGTCCTCCTTTACTCGCCGCCGCGACGTTTGGATTCTTCGCGATTTGCGGCACCATCATCGGTCGCGATTGCACCGGACGCACCGCTTCAGGCACCATCGGTTTCGCTTTCGGAATAACCACTCCTCCTCCTCCTCCTCCTCCACCACCACCAGCACCACCAGTACCACCAGCGGCGGCGGCTGGCGCCGTCGGTGGAAGTATTTTCGTCCGTTCGACCGCTTTCGCTCTTTGCGCTAACGGCACGTCGTCGTCGCTCGAGCTCGAATCCGCTCGAGGACGTTTCGGGATGACAAATCCTGAACCATTATTATTTGCACCACCGTTCGACGCGGCAACCCCAGCTGGAGCCATCGTCTTCGCGACTGCCGCTGGTTGTTTTACTAACGCGTCGTCGTCGCCAAAAGCTTTTACGGCAGGTTTCTGAACAAAAGCCGAAGCGGTCGCCGCAGGAGCAGGAGCAGTTGGCACAGAGGAGGATTGAATCGGAGGCGCAACGTATGGTTTCACCACCCCGACGACCGATGCTGGCTTTTCAGCAGGAGGCGCAGTCGTCGCTGCTGCTGTTTGTGCTCTCATCGCCAGCGGGACGTCGTCGTCGCTCGACGAGTCTAACACTGGCATCTTTGTCTTCTTCTTCTTCGAAGCTTTCGCGCGTTGATGATGAACACAAAAACACGATCGGTTTTTGAAAAAAGAATTTACTATCTTTTACCCAAAACACAGAAGACTTTACGTTTTTAAAGTAAATAACTACACACAGAAGAGAGAGAGATGTGTGTAAGAAGTCTCTCTCTCTCACGACGGAGTCGCGCGTGGTGGTAAAGTTGCTTTTGAAATTTCAGACAAAAAACCTCTCTGTCTCTCCTGCGCGAACAGCAAAGATGAAATGTGATGAAACAAAAGAGAGAAGAGGGTTGGTTTCCAATTTGAATTAATAGTTTTTTTTAAGGACTGTCGAGAGTTGTTGATGAAAGATTTTTGTTTTTTTTTCTTCTTTTTCTCCTGTTTTTTGTTTGCACAAAACTGCAAAATTCAGTTACACTCGAAACACACGAACACACAGAGTGCACGTTACACGAGTAGAGAGTCTCACGATAAAGTTTTGTGTTCTCTCTCGTCATATATACACTCCTCAAATAGTATCACGCAAATGAGTGACTTTATTCAATGATGACGACGTAAAAGCGATGATGACGATGATACGATGATTGGGCCAGAGGAGCCACCGTCGTGGTCGGGGAAACGGAAACGGGATGACCAGCATCATCATCATCAGCGGGGGAAAAAAGAACGACCGGATTTCGCTCGGTTGGCGGGAAAGTACGACTATTTCGCGAGACACGCGATGAGGACGAAAAAGAAGAATAAGAGCCACGAGATGGATAAAGTTTTCATCGATTTCACCTCCTGGCAAGCGACGCACGATTTGTGCCGAGCTTTACTGGAAGAGATTGGCGTGAAAAATTGGTCCATACCGAAAGGCCACCTCGTCCCTGGCTTTACGCAACGAAGAAACTATTGCGAGTGGGTGGAAAGTCTGTTAGAGAAGGACGGCGTGCAAATAGAGGAAGAAAACGTGCGCGGCGTGGACGTTGGAACCGGGGCGTCGGCAATATTCGCTCTGCTGTTCACGTCGAGACATCCGAAGTGGGATATGTTCGGCACCGATATCACCGAGGAAGCGGTTGAGAGCGCTCGGAGGAACTGTCTGGCGGCGGGCGCGTCGGAGCGTTGTTGTAAGGACGAAGAGACGACTGAACAAGTCGTCGCCGCAGAGAACAATAATACGCACAGTAATTGTAGTAGCGGTAGAAGTAGAAGATGGATTAGCATTCGGGACGTCGCGAAAAAAAGGAGCAGCGGCGTCACTCGCGAAGAAGAAGAAGCCGAAGACGCCGAAGAGGAAGAAGACCAACCCATCCTCGACCTCGACCTCTTCGAGGAAGAGCGCATCGATTTCACCGTGTGCAACCCACCATTCTTCAACACCATGTCCGAATCCTCCCAAAATCCGCGAACAAATTTTGGAGGCACTACGAAAGAGAACAGTTACCGAGGTGGCGAATCGAGTTTCGTCCGGCGAATGATTCTCGAGTCTCGCCAGGTCGCGCTTTCCCTCAATTCCTCAAAAGGCGAAGAAAACCAACATCGAGTTCGATGGTTCACCACCATGGTCGGCGCGAAAGCGACTTTAAAGATGGCTAAAAAATGTTTGCGAGAGATGAAAGAGACGACGAAACTTCGCGAGACGGCGTTCGTGCAAGGGAAAACCCGAAGGTGGGGACTCGCCTGGTCGTTTCTTTGAGAAAAATTGGCTGCTGCTCTGTAACACCCTTTTGTTGATGAGTAAAATTAGATTTTAAATCACCGCACTTTTCAAACGCACTTTTCGTTGTTTGTTTGTAACACGTGGTAGCATCGTTTCCTCTCTCTCTCGTATAAACTGAGTGTAGCATCGAAGCTCAGAGACGCATCGTTTCATCGTTACGCTGATAAATTAATCGATCGATACACTAAGAAAAAGATGATGAATTTACCGACGGAGAAATCCAAACTGTTGGCGGAGAAGAAGCCACCGTCCCCGGCATCATCGACGTCGTCGACGATTTCGACAAAGTTCGGGTCGATCGCTGCGAAACTCTCCACCGGAGCGGTTATTACCTGCGGCATTCTCGGCTCCGTGGCTTTGCTGAATAAGTCCGGGTACGTCGATACCAACAACGGCGTTGCGTTTTCGTCGTTTTTGCGAAGACGATCGTCAGCGACGGACCCGATTTACGCGAAAGACAGCGCGGCGTTCTTAGGGGACAACTACGATTTGAACAACAACAACTTTCCCGGACAGCGCATGGAAATCCCGTACGCGTTTTTCCAGGACACGAAGTGGCACGACGCGCCGTTTTTCCGATTCGATGGCGAATCCGTAGAGAAAGGTCACATCACCCAGGAGGAGCTCACCGAGGCGAAGCAAAGACAAGGCGATCCGAAGAAGTCCATGCCGGTGTTTAAGACGGCGGGAGCGGATTCGGCAGACGTGGTGGTGACTGCGCACGCGACGGATATGAATAGCTTCGGGTGGGTCATTTACGATTCCGCGAAAAAGAACGGGTTGGAGATGGTTATTTCCGGAGAAGGGACGCAGTTTCACGGGTTCGCGGATAAAGTCATCGGGTTGAAAGCGGCGTTACACGCGATGCCGGGAAATCCGATCGTGGTCGTCGCGGACGCCTCGGACGTGTTTTTGCAATGCAGCGCGTCTGAATTTAAGGACAGATTCACGAAAGCGGAAGCGGATATGGTCTTTGGCGGCGAGACGCAGTTGTGGCCGGAAGTTTCTGATTATTTCAAGCGCGACTCGGAAAAGGCGTTGAAGAATGAATTGTCGCACTCGTTCGGGGATATTGGCATGGCAGAAGGTGTCACGCCAATCAACAAAAACGACATTCCGAACGGTTGGCCGAACGCCGGCGGGTGGATGGCGAGGAAAGAGGCGCTTTTGGAATACATTTCGAGCACGGAGGAGAGAATGAATAAATTTTCCACCGAAGAGTGGCCGGGAGAGTGGGGATACCAATGCCGACCAGACGGAGCGACCGACGCGGATTGGAACGGAAAATACGCTGGATTACGTGGCTTTGACGACCAGTTATGTTTGAACGCTTACAACATGGCCAAGTTGCGACAAGGCGATCGACGGCACAAATTAGACGCGGACGGTTCTATTTTGTTCAGCACGAACGGATGCCCGGTCGCTGATACCGGGAAGGACAGTAAAGAAAAGGTATATTACAAGTACACCGGCAAAGCGCCGTGCTTATGGCACATGAACAACCCTGTGGCGAAAATTCGCTTGAAGGAAATGTCCGCGACGTACCCGAACCACTTTTTGACGCCAGAAGGTACGGCTGCGATGGCGGCGACTCCGGACGAGCACCCGGGACACCGCCCGCAGCATTAATGCATCAAATAACACATCAAACGTTATTATTTATGAACAAATTATTTGTTCATTTTGTTTTATTATTATCCACACATTGTTTATATCGTCATTAGTTTTTAGAGCGTTGTAGTTACCGAAGTTTACGAGGAGAGTTTATAAAAAATCCAGCCTTACTATATTTTACACATCATGCGTTCTATTGTTTCAAGGTGAAAGTCACGTTCAAAGAGCCGAGTGGCAAAACGTGGTGGGGAAACACTTCCCCGTCTTCGTTCTTACTCTGAAGCCCGGGCGGCTCAGCTGCGACTCTAGACCCTCCCACACCACCTCTTCGTCGTTTCTTCTTCTTCCTCGAAAAAAGTTTACGTTCAGTCCAGGTCGTTTCCTTGGACCACGGGCGCGAACTCCCCCACGCGTGCTCATCTTCAACCCACTCATCGAAGCCATCCGGGCATTGTAAATTTCCATTCATCGCGCCAACTTTCGGCCATTTTTCTTTCTCCACCGTCGCGACGTCGAATTTCGCAATGTCAAACTCGTACCCTTTCCTCGTTCTTTTCAACCAATCTCTAAAAGCTTTCTTATCGCCGCTCGCGCTCGAAGGACAGTGTCCTTCGTACTTATCGTTCGACACGACGACGACGGTGTTGTGTCGCTCGTTGATTGAATGTTCAAACGCCTCGTCCAAAATCGCTAAATCGTCCGCGCTCCTCCCTCGCACGTCGTTCTGTCGATCGATCAACTTCAACACGCCGTCGTCGACCATCTGTCGCAAATACACGTTTTCCCATTCGTTCTCGCCCACGTATTGAACTTTCTCTGGATGTAACAAACGTAAACTCCCTCCGTCGCACAGGCCGTTTAACTTCCCTCTCGCGTAATTTTTCGGCGCGAACACGACCACCTCTTCGAACTCTTCCACCTCCTGAAAATAGCGACACACCACGGTCAAGGCGGTAGAGATTGGAATCTTCGCCAACGCGTTGTTCGAGGCTCTCAACGCCGCGCAATACGCCCAACAGACGTTCGCGCCGTCCACGTACGCCTTTCGTCTTCTAGACTTTTTCGTCTCTTCTCCTCGTTCTTCTCTGGTTGTTGTCGTTTCGGTCGTGACAGCCGCATCTTCATCACGCTTCAACGAACTCCTTAAAGTCGTCATCATTCGCAAAACTCGTCTGTTGCTGTTACGTGAGTGTCTCTGTTGTTCTCGTTTCCCATTTCTGTTTTGAACGCGTTTTCGATGATAACACCCATCTTTAAAGGAAGAAGCAGTTTGGTTTTGAACGACACCACCGACACCACCGTCCAAAGACACACGAGAAGCCATAGTCTCCATCGCGTTTGAAGACTCTGACGCGCGTGTGAAAAAGAACAACTCCTGTGCTTTTAACACAAAAAAGCTCTTTTTGAATGAACTTAATTGGGCGCCAAAATTCAAAAAACGTCTCTTCTCTTCTTTTTTCGTTTGATTTTCTTCGAGAAGAGAGAAGCAAAAAAAGGGCAGATCCTCTTCAAAAATTCTTCCTGTCTTTTCTCTCTTTTGCAACGCGCTCTTTACACAGAGAGAGAGATAAAAGCACTTTTCAAGGAAGAATATATACCATGTCTTCAAACGAACAACAAAAGAAGAGCGAAAAAGGACCTTCGGTGGACTTGGACGCGTGCGCTTCGCGACTGAAATCTTTATATAAAATATGGAATTCGAATGAGAATCAGAAGTTATTCAACGACGCAGACGCACTCCTCATAGGCTCCGGGGCGAACAAAGAGGAAGAACTTCGATACTTGAAAGCAGTCAGCCTTCAGATTTGGCTGTTCTCGTACGAGTTACCGGACACGGTGATTGCGTTCATTAATAAAGGAGGAGAAACAAATGGAAATGAAATGCACGCGATCGCGAGCGGGAAGAAAGCGAAGCTGTTAGAAAACGCGAGAGAAACGATTGAACGAGCGATTGGTGGGACGCTGCGAGTGCATTCGAAACCGAAGCACGAAGACGGTTCGCAACAAGTGGACGCGTTGGTGACAATTTTAAAAGAGAAGTGCACGAAAATAGGCGCGTGCTCGAAAGAGCTCAACGAAGGGAACTTGATGCAAACGACGGTGGAGAAACTTGGAGGAAAAGAGCAGTTCGCGGACGCGACGTCCGGGATCGCGTGCGTTTTATCGAAGAAAGACCAGAAGGAGATGAAATTCGTCGACGACGCCGTGAAGTTGTGCTCGGAGGCGATGAAGTTTGCGGTGAGCGAAGTGGAGAACGCGATTGAAGACGAGTTGAAGATTTCGCACGTCAAGTTGAGCGAGAAAACCGAGGATGCGATTTTAGCGCCGGGGAAAACGTTAGGGTTGAAAGATATTAGTCACGAAGACGTGGATATTTGCTACCCGCCGATTTTTCAATCCGGCGGCGAGTACGATTTGAAGTACAACGCGGTATGTTCCGAGAAGAAGTTACACTTTGGATCGACGCCGGCGGTTATTCACGTTTCGTTAGGTGCGAGGCACACGCAGTATTGCGCGAATATCGGGAGAACGTATTTGATCGATCCGACGGAAACGCAAGAGGCGGTGTACGAGGCGTGTTTGAAGGCGCAAGACGCCGCCGTCGAGGCTCTAAAACCGGGGAAGTTGTGTAAAGACGTGTACGCGGCTGCGCAAAAAGCGTTGGAAGAGGCGGAAAAAGAGAACGAAAAGTTGAAGGATATGAATTTGAGTTCAAAATTGAACAAGAACGTCGGGTCTATCTTAGGCTTGGAGTTTAAAGACGCCTTCTATATGCTCTCCGGAAAGTGCGAAAGCGCGATCGAGGAGGGGATGATTTTTAACGTCGCGTTGGGCGTAAACGGTTTGGAAGAAACCTCCGCGGACGAGAAAAGCAAGTCTCGACACTACGCGATTATGATCGCGGATTCCGTGCAAGTCACCGCGGATGGTATTGCGAACAAAGAGCTCACGAAAAACACGAAGAAACTTTCGGACGTTTCCTACGCCGTCAACGAATCCGACGAAGAAGACGACGACGACGGCGCCGAGGAGGATAAAGATATCGCGAATACCGGCGCCAGAGGTGGGGTCATTCTCGACGCGAAAACGAGAGGTGACGAAGCCGTCACGGCCAAAGCCGAAGCCGATCGTCAGCGTAAACAAAAAGCCTTGGCGGACAAGAAAAACGCCGAAACGTACGACCGATTGATGAACGCGCAAAACGACGTCGAAAAAGGCGGGAAAGGCGCCGGCGCTTCGGCGGATTTTGTCGCGTACAAATCCGTCACGGACGTTCCCGCGCCTCGTAAAGAGTTAGTCATCGCGGTAGACAACGATCGCGAGGCGGTTTTACTCCCGGTTTGCGGTATGCTCGTCCCATTCCACGTGTTGGCGATCAAATCGTGTTCCGTCTCCCAAGACGCCGGCGCGAGTTTCATTCGGATCAACTTTCAAGTCCCGATGGGCGCCTCGGCCGCCGCAAACGCCGGATACTTACCCGCCATTCGATTTCCGAACAATATCTTCTTAAAAGAGCTTTCGTATAGATCGAGCGATCCGCGACACGCCAACTTTGTGGTGAATGAAATCAAGACGCTGCGAAGAAACGTCGTCGCGAGAGAAACCGAACGCGCCGAACGCGCGACGTTGGTCCGACAAGCCAAGTTGCAACTCACCAGCGGGAGAGTCCACCGCTTGACTGGTTTGTGGATGCTCCCAACTTTCGGTGGTAGAGGTGGACGTAAAGCGGGCACTCTCGAAGCGCACGCGAACGGTTTGCGATACATTGGCGCTAAAATGGACGAACAAGTGGACATCATGTACGAGAACATCCGCTCGTGCTTCTTCCAACCGGCCAAGAAGGAAGTGAAGACGCTCATTCACTTCCACTTGAAAGACCCGATTATGATTGGAAAAAAGAAAACGCACGACGTTCAATTTTATCAAGAAGTCATCGAGGCGACGGAAAATTTGGACGGCAGTCGCAAAAACATGTACGATCCGGACGAAATCGAGGAAGAACAGCGCGAACGCGAGAGGCAGAAACGAGTGCAAAAAGAATTCGCGCAGTTTTGCAAACGCGTCCAGGAAATCTGGGAGAAGGATTTCCCGAACATGGGCTTAGAGTTTGATTCCCCGTACCACGATTTAGCCTTCGACGGGGTCGCGTACAAATCTACCGCGAGAATCGTCCCGACCGCCTCGTGCTTGGTCGAACTCATCGAGTTCCCTCCGTTGGTCATCCACGCGAAAGATATCGAAATCGTCAACTTGGAACGCGTCGGTTACCACTTGAAAAACTTCGACATGGCCATCATCTTCAAAGACTTCAACAAAGACGTCCACAGAATCGACCAGATCCCCTCGAAGAATCTCGACAACATCAAGCAATGGCTGACGACTTTAGAAGTGAAATACTACGAAGGGAAAGCGAACTTGAACTGGAAGCCGCTGTTGAGGCAAATCAAAGAAGACCCGGAGTCGTGGTTAGAAGCCGGAGGATGGGAGTTTTTGAACAACGAACCGTCCTCGGACGAAGAAGACGCCGAAGGCTCCGACCCAGAGTCTGAATTCGAACCGTCCTCGGACGAAGACGAATCGGAATCAGAATCCGAAAGCGAGTCCATGTACGACGAAGACGACGAGGACGAAGACGCCAGCGCGGATGAGGACGACGACGACGAAGACGACGAAGAAGTTTTGGATTGGGACGAAATGGAAGAAAAAGCGAGGAAGGAAGACGAGGAAGCCAGCGATGAGGACAGGAGAGGTGACAAGAGGAAGAAGAAGAGCAGTAAACACAGATAAAATTGAAGAGAGAATTTTGATACAATTTACACGAGACATCACATCGAAGAACATCCCCAACTCTCCACACTTTCATTCTCAGCATACACTTTTGTCCGTCTTTTAAAAGAACAACAACAACGACAGAAAAATGTCCTACCTCCTCCCTCACCTGCACACCGGGTGGCACGTGGACCAAGCGATCTTGTCCGAGGAAGATCGCGTCGTCATACTCCGATTCGGCCGCGACGGCGACGAGACGTGCATGAGACAAGACGAAATTCTCTCAAACGTCGCGGAGAAAATCAAAAACTTCGCGGTCGCGTATCTCGTGGACATAGACGAAGTTCCCGATTTCAACGAGATGTACGAGTTATACGACCCTTGCACGTGCATGTTTTTCTTCAGGAATAAACACATAATGATTGATTTAGGGACCGGGAATAATAACAAGATAAATTGGGCGATGGATTCGAAGCAAGAGTTTATCGATATCGTGGAGTGCGTCTTTAGCGGCGCGAGACGAGGGAAAGGTTTAGTTATTTCGCCGAAAGATTACTCGACGAAGTACAGATATTAATTACTAGTAGATGATAGATTACAAAATTAGTATATAGTGTATGTTGTTCTAGCTACATATAGCGCTCTATTTGATAGTATATAGTCCACATTGGATTCGATGCGTCGTTTCATTCGGCGCGGCGGCTTTAGGTGAATTTTTTCCGCTTGCTCGCAGCGTGTACCACATCTCTCACGCCATCTCTGGTAATCGTGTACATCGCTTTCCTATTCGCCAACCTCGGGCTCTTCGCCACGTATGCAATCCTAGTTCCTTCCTCGCCCCATGATAACGCGACTCTCGTCGTCGCCGCGTGCGCGTATGACTCCCCTAACGCCGGCGCCAACCTGCCCCCTGGTTTCGTCGTCGCTTGATTTATAGTCACCACGGCTAATTCGTGTTTCTTCGCTAAACTCATCAAATTGTTCGTCGTTTTCGCTAAAATCGACGCTCTCAACGCCATGTCGTCGAAATCTTGTCGAAAATGAAACGCAATCGAATCCACGACCACGAGTTTCACCTTTGGATGCTCCTTGACAAACTCCGGCATGTGATCCAAACACGCCAACAACTCCGTCACCTCGTGACACCTGAACACGTGTATCCTCTTTAAAATCGAATCCACAGAAAACATATTGCTCTCTAAACACTCCTCGTACTCTCTCCTCTCCTCCTCCGAACATCGCATTTCTTGCACTCTTTCTTCCAATTTCCTCCTCGCGCCAATCGCCATATCCTCGCACCGGTCGCACGTAAAACTCCCCTCGGTATCCACGTAGACGCACTCGCCTTCGTTCCCGCAGAAAAATTCTTTCGGCAGTTGCACCGACACCGCCAACTGCATCCCGATTTGTGTCTTCCCTACTCCAGGGGCGCCACAAAACTCCGTTATCTCTCCTGTTTGTACGCCCCCGCCTAAAATCCCGTCCACTTGAGCGCAAAACGTCATCAGTGGTATTCGCTCTTGTTCTTTCTTCAACAGTTCCGAGGCTGATTTTGCCCCACGCAAGGCGAACCCATCGAGTCCACATCTGCACGCTTTCAGCACGTCCTGCGCTTCATCCAGCGTTAAAGACGGCACGGATTTTACCAGTTGTACCGGTAACGAGTGGTGTCTGAGGACATCTTGGACGGCGTTAAACCCGCAAAATTGAAGTTTTGCTCGTACCGTCGGGGATAAAGGTAACGCGTTTAAAGAGTACGAGGATTGCCAGGAAGAGTATGAGTTGTTTGCCGCGGCGTGATTATTATTATTATAATTACCGTGCTGATGCTGATGCTGATGATGGTGCATCGTCTTTTCGCGTCGTCGCGGTGGCAAGCAAGAGTCTCTCTCTCTTTTATTCTGAAGACGAATTTTGAATTTTCCCCAATGGACACAAAAGGGCAAAAACACGCGCGAGAATTATATACTACTAAATGAGTGTTTACTGATAGTATATGGGGTATTATAATATAACAAGGAAAACGAAAACGCTCAATTTATGTGCGTGTGTGTGTGTGCATGTGCGCACGGTTCAAAAGCAGCGTTTTTTTTCTTTCGTCTTCTCAATCCGCCGTCGGCCATTTTTTGGACTACGGGGACGACGGCGCCGTCGCTTTCGTCTTTGGAGGCGGCGGGGGCTGTTGTTTATTCGTCTTTTTCTTTTTCTTCTCTTGTTGCTCCTCGTACTTCTTGTTCATTTTGTTTACCAAAGTATCCGCGAACGCCATTGCTTTCATGTAACTCGCTTTGCTGAACAACGTCGCTCTCTCCACGCCGTTCATGGCGACATTTTTTACGACAATCAACGTCGGCGTAATCATCACCACGACGGAATCTTTCGCCTTGTAAATCTTGTCCGCGGAAACGATTCGCTTCAACTCGCCCATGTTTGTCATCGTAAACGTCTTCGTGGTGAATGTTTTCACGTACACGAACACTTTGCCGGTTTCCGTCTTCAAAAATGTAAACGCCTCGACCAAACTCGGCCACGCCGCGTCGACGACGACCTCTTTCAACCACAAATCAAACAAGTGCGCCTTCTTCTTAAACGCAATCGCGAATTCTTTCGCTTTATCCAAGGACTTATCCGTGCCGTAATACGCGACGATCGCCCCGGTCGCCGCGCCGGAGAGTAACGCCGCCACTTGCAACGCGCTCGTCGCCGAAAATCCGTTTTTGCCTCCTCCTCCGCCTTCAAACGTCACGGTGTTTGTGGTGGTCGTCGTGTTCGTGTTAGAGATTTCCTTCACGCCCGCGCCGCCGAGTACGCCTGTCAACGTCGCCGGTAAAACGTCTCTCGCTTTCGCGAAAGCGTCAATCACCGCGGTCCAATCCGTCGGGATGTCCGATATCGAAGGCATGCGTGTTGGAACCAATCCTTGCGAAGAGGCTGCTGCGGCTGCCCCGAGCGCTGCTAATCCTCCCACGTACGGTAAACTCATTCTTTCGTATGCTCTTCTCTCTCTCTTTGTGATGAGATCTGAAACGACTGAAACGACTCAAACGATGCGTGATATCAAATGTGTATGTATTATACGCGCGAAAG
>Ga0181599_1000059_pt1 | contig 90442 bp, 64 predicted proteins | sample 041ome_3_FD_148658 | JGI IMG/M metagenome (GOLD analysis project Ga0181599, IMG submission 148658) | Coastal salt marsh microbial communities from the Groves Creek Marsh, Skidaway Island, Georgia - 041405US metaG (spades assembly) | ecosystem: Environmental > Aquatic > Marine > Intertidal zone >...
CACCCAATACACCCCCACACCCCCCCGACGTGGTCGGTCGAGGTCCACCGACGCGTGCAGACAGACGACGGAACGACCGTGCAGACTGCGGACGACGACCGACGCGGTGGGTGTGTCTTGGGTGTGTCTTGGGTGTCGGTGGGGGACGCGCGACGTCGCGTGACGTCAGTCACCACCACCACCACGCGAGCGTGACGCGCGAGGACGCAGGCGCAGGCACAGGCGCAGGCGTACACCGTCGTACACCGTCGCGCGCAGTGCTCGGGCGCGCGCCGTCCTCGCGCGTGACACCTCGTCATCGGCGAGCCAGGCGAGGCGGGACGGGATGGATAGGGCGATGATGGCGCCGTCGTGCACGTCGGGGGCGTCAACGCGGGCGTCAACGACGGGGCAAGTGGGGCAGCAACGACAATTACGACGAGGACGAGGGTGTTTCGATGAGCGAAACCTCACGCGTGGGCGAACAAAGGTGCATGGGGGGTGGGGACGACGACGACGAGAGGTGAGACAGCGACAGCGAAACGCGAAACGCGATGGCGTCAACGCGATATATAAGGACGGTGAAATACCATGATGCGAGTGCTATGGGGTGGATCGCATGAATCTGTACTAACCAAACGTTTCATTGACGCACGTAGGTGGTGACGAGCGCGGTGTTCGACGCGTTAAAGTTTGACCCAGACCGCGTATCCGTGGCGTTTGATTCAGGATCAGAGCAACTCGAGCCGGAATCTTTATTACAGAGACGTTATACGTTGACGCACAACGACGTGACACGAAATTTGACTCTCACAGTCGGCGACTCGTTCAACGATGACCAAACGTCGATTTGGTACACTCGATTGTTACGCGATGAGGTTCTGGCAGAGTGGCGGGAAGATGGGTTACACGTATTCGTCCAAGTGAGCACGGCCGAAGCGTGGTGGATACGCTGGGCAGCGCCCCTTCGCTCTGTAGTTTTTCGGCAAAAGCTACCGTTAGTTTTGGACACTTTAAGGTATGCTGAGAGAGAGTTACTGGCTACGTATCCAGAGTTGTACGACAGTCCGGTGTACGTGAACTTCAGTAGCGCTGAAGGCGGGGGGGATAAAGAGTATTGGGGGGACTTCCGAACGGCAGGATTAGAGGAAACAAAGTCAAGCAGGGTTGTGTGTGCTGATGGAGCAGGACTGGACCCAAGAATAGCAGATAATGTCAGAAGTACTATTACGCGACTTCGACGCAACGTCGAGGTGGGCGGGATTTTGCTTCCGGCGAATCCGGCAGCCAACGCAACGCCTCCTAGATGAGTTTTATCGACAATATTACCACACACGCGCGTGGTGCATTATATAGAATATTTTAATCGATTTTCATGTTTAGACGAAAACTCAAGCACACAAACGCTGACGCGCGCTGACGCGACGAGTCGACGTATCTTGCGACGTCTACATCAACGAGACCACCTCACTCTCACTCGCGGAAAGATGCGACGACGCCTGGCGGCACTCGCGCCTTTCGTGCGAAGTGGGGTCGACTACGTCATGAGTGCACCTTCAACGTCCGCTCCAGTACGATGTCGCGCGTTCACGTCGTCATTCACGTCAGTGGACGAGTCCCTCAAGTCCTTAGTAAATCACGAAAAGAGCGGCGTTCCTCGGGGCGCAGGGACGAACACGGACGCGGGATTCGATCTAGGACGGATGCATCGCTTGTTGCACGACTTTGGGGATCCGCATACGGGATATAACACGATACACGTCTCTGGAACGAAGGGTAAAGGAACCACCGTGTCAGTTCTCGCGAGCGTCTTGCGTGCCGCCGGCTTGAAAGTCGGAACCTACAAGAGTCCGCACGTGTATACGGTGGCAGAACGCATACGTACTAGCGATGGGAATAATGACGAATCAGACGCGCTCCTCGGGGTGTTGAACAAGGTCGGATCTCTCATTGAAGGTGCGCAACAGCGAGAATGCGGGCAACTGTCGTACTTTGAAGTGTTAACGGCGCTAGCATTTACATATTTCAAGCACGTCGAGGTAGACATAGCGATCGTTGAAGTAGGTTTAGGCGGTAGCCGAGATGCCACAAACGTCCTGAGACCTGAAAATTTGGAAGCAGCGGTGATAACCCATATTGGTGAAGAACATTTAGACGCGCTTGGAGGTTCCATCGAAACAATTGTCGAGGCAAAGGCGGGCATCGCACACAAGGGAAGGCCGGTATTTTACGCCCCTAATGTCGACGATAGAGTCTCGACACTTCTTGCAAGTGCTCTTGATGCACAGGGAGCGAACGATATTCGGAACGTTCGCGCTGAATCCCGACTTATCGGCTATGCCACGGAGGGCTCGACGATGCTTCAAGAGCTCGACATCGATGTATGGCTAGATGATAAGCCCGAGTTTCGACTCTCAAACGTGCGTGTTCCATTAATTGGTCCTCACCAGCGCGAGAACATAAACACGTGTCTGCGTCTTTTGTGTTGGTTGCGGGCGAATGGAAGGTTGAACGTCTCGGTTGACGATATTCGTGTTGGACTCGAATCGACGCACAGTCCCGGAAATTTTGAAGTGTTCACTCGTCCTGAAGGATCAATCCTCATCGCCGACGGCGCGCACACAAACGGTTCGGCAAAAGTTCTCATACAATCACTAAATGAGGTGTATCCAAATCGAAAATTCGTATTTGTCGTCGCCATGGCTGACGACAAGGATCATCGTGGGTTTCTGAGAGAATTGTACGCCGCGAAACCGGTTTCTGTGTATTGTACGCAAATAAACGTAGCGGGGGATGCGATGCGGACTACTCGCGCTAATGTGCTGGCATCAGCGCATGACTCATCATCGAGTCAAACAGAACCCATCATAGATTCTGTTTTTGACACAGCGTTGAGTAATGCGCTCGAACGCGCTGAAGACGACGGTGCCATCGTTGTCGTCACTGGCTCACTCTATACTTTCACAGCACTGCAAAAAGCATTGTTCTAGTAACTAGTAGTATATTTAGCTTTAGGCGCATAGAAGAATATGTAGTCTTACAATATCAGCTATAGAAATAGTCTAGAATTCAGCGCTGCCTGGGTAGCGGGGGAAGGGAATGGCATCACGAATGTTCTCCACGCCGGTGACGTAACACACCAGGCGTTCAAACCCGAGACCAAAACCAGCGTGTGGTTGAGAGCCGTAGCGTCTCAAGTCTAAGTACCACCAGTACGATTCCTTCTCTAATCCATTGTCTTCGATACGACGTTCTAACACGTCCAGACGCTCTTCTCTTTGGCTACCACCCATCAACTCCCCAACGCGTGGCACCAGCACATCCATCGCCGCCACGGTTTTGTTGTCGTCGTTCAAGCGCATGTAGAAAGCTTTGATGTCCTTCGGATAGTCGCGGACGATGACTGGACGATCCTTGAACACTTCTTCAGTAATGTACCTTTCGTGTTCGCTTTGGAGATCTGAACCCCATTCGACGGGGAATTCGAACTTCTTCTTCGCGGCTAAAACATGCTCTACGGCTTCGGTGTACGTAATGCGGGCAAACTCTTGAGACGCAACTCCTCGCAAGCGCTCGCGGAGATTGTCCTTGGCGACATTCTTTTCGAAGAATTCAAGATCCTCATCGCAGTGCTCGAGAACGTGATTGATGCAGTACTTCAAGTAGGCTTCGGCGCAATCCATGTCGTCGTTCAAGTCGGCAAACGCCATCTCGGGCTCAACCATCCAGAACTCAGCCAAATGGCGAGAGGTGTTGCTATTTTCAGCACGGAAGGTAGGGCCGAAAGTATATACATCGTTCACAGCACAAGCCATGATTTCACCGTTCAATTGCCCTGAAACAGTCAAGTATGAAGGTTTGGAGAAGAAGTCTTGCGTGTAGTCGATGGAGCCATCTTTGTTCGTTGGCAGCGACGTGGTTCCACCAGTGCTCTTCAAGGCTTCAACATCAGCCTTGGCTTGCAAGAGCTTAGCTACTTCGGCGTCAACTTGCTCCTTTGTCGCATTTCCCGCCTTCATGGCTTCCTTGAGCGTCTTTACGGCTTCACCTTGAGCCTTGACCTTGGATTCAGCCGCCGCGACTGCTTCGGGCGATGGTCCGGCGCCGGCTTGTAAGCCGTTCAAAAGAGTTGTGACTTGGAACTGTTCTCCCGCACCTTCGCAATCGGAAGCGGTGACGATTGGCGTGTTGACGTACAAAAAGCCATTTTCCTGGAAAAACTTGTGCGTGGCATACGCGAGTTGGTTACGAACTCGGGAAACAGCGCCGATGGTGTTTGTACGCGGTCGCAAGTGCGCAATCGAACGCAAGTACTCCAACGTATGACGCTTCTTTTGTAACGGATAAGATTCTGGATCGGCGGGACCAATCACTTCGAGTTCGTTCACCAACAATTCAGCCGCTTGCTTACCCCCTGGGCTCGCCACGAGCGCTCCGCGCACAGACACGGCGGCGCCCGTGGTGACAACCCCAGAGTTGATGACGTCCCAAGCTTGCGTCCCTTCGTTCACGACGGCTTGCATACCAGAGATGTTACTGCCATCATTCAAATCAATAAACGCTCGTTCTTTTTGAGTGCGCACCGATCGCGCCCATCCACGAATTTCGAGCTCTTCCCCCACCCGAGACGCTCCGCCGTCCACACCCTTTATGCGCGCAATCTTCTCTGGTCGCGCGAACCCGCTCGTGGACTTCCCAGCGGCGCGCGTCGTCGCCTGACGCATCGGTCGCATCGCGGGTGACACCCATGTTCGCATGCGTCCCTGTGCCCCAATCGTCGGTCGCATCGCCGTCTTCGCCGTGCGTGCGTCGCAACCCAGCTCGCGGTGGTGCGCATAGCACGCCGAGGTCGTGGCGCACCGCATCATCCTCGTCGTCGTCGTCGTCGTCGTCGTCGTCGTCGTCGCGAGTCGTCCTCGCACGTGTCGCGCCACGCACTTGGCCCTCGTCGTCGTCGTCTTCGTCGTCGTCGCAATCACTCGTGACATCATCGTCGGTTCACCCCCGTTCGTCCGTCGTCGTGTGTCGGTCGCAGCCGACGTCACGCCCCCAGCCGCACTACATCTAAATCAATCGTCCTCGTCGTCGTCGTCGTCGTCGTCGTCGTCGTCGTCGTCGTCGTCGTCGTCAGAGCGATGGGTGACGGACGACACGGACGATTGCATGGCACACGAAGACATCGTCGAGTTTACCACGCATGGACGACTCGCACACGAACGAGGCGAGGTGGAGGTGTTTCGCGTCGCCGACGACGCGCGCACAGAGGCGGTGGTGGTGCGATGGATTGGTGATGCCGATGCGGCGGAGGATGCCGATGGGCGGGGGACGTTGGGGGTGTCCATGATGGTGTGCACGAGCACTCGAGTCGTGGTGGTGTTCGCGAGCACCGCGACGACACCTAGGCGTGGGGTTGGGTTGAGATATAGCGCAATCACGCGCGTCGAGCGCATGCAAAAGAAGCACATGTTGTCCAGGATGAGACGGGTGCGCGTGGCAACCGGGACGACGGAGTATGAGTTTCACATCAAAGGATCTGATGGTGATACGTTCGCCCGAGTGGTTGAGGAACAAGTAAGAAAGTACGAAGATGGCGTGCGTCGAGCACAGGCGGCGGAAGAGGCTAAAGCGCAGGTAACGGTGGAGGCATCCGCGGCGACGGCGGGCATCGGCGGCGTCTTTAACCGACAGCGCGAACGAGTAGAAGAAACAAATAGGACTTTAGATGAGGCATTCTCAGATCTTTCGGCATTAATGAGCAAAGCTCGAGAACTCGTGGTTCTCGCGGAGCGACTTGCGGAATCATCTGGGACAAACAAAGCGGAGAATTCTGAGCTTCAACGTCTCGTGATGAGTCTCGGGATTACTAGTCCAGTGACGCGGGCGACGAGCGGAGCATCGTTTCACCATGAACTGTCCAGGCAACTAGCAGATTGGATCGTACCAATACTAGCGAAAGAAGACGGAATCATCACTCTAACGGATGCGTTCTGTTTATTTAATCGAGCCAGAGGAACGGAGCTCGTTTCGCCCCAGGACATGCTCGCGGCGTGCGAATCGTGGGACGCGCTCGGGATCGATTTGCATCTCAGACGGTTTGAAAGCGGCGTCGTAGTGATTCATACGAAAGAAAGATCAGACGAGCACGCGTGTTCAAAGTTTAAGGCTGCTTTGAGTTCATTTGAAAGCTCGATAGATTCATACGAGGCGGCGCAAATATTACACACGACGCCCGAAATAGCACTCGAGTACCTCTACATGGCTGAAAGCGAAGGAATTCTGTGTCGCGACGACGGACCACGTCAAATGCGATTTTTTGCAAATCGTTTTAGTGAATTTTAGGCTTAGAAGTTTAGATTTTGATAGCAACTCAATGGCACTTCACCGCCAGACTACAAGATTTGGTACAGCTAAAATCGTTTCGTTTAAATGTCATTGATGTCGTCGAAATCGAAGAAGTCGTCGTTCTCGCCACGCTCTTCTTCGAATGTATCGGTATCATTGACACGGAAAGTCTCAGGAAGTTCGCCATATGCCTTCAACGAACGCGCTTCGTCCGCCAAGTACTTCAAGATGACATCCGCCTTCTCATCTTGAAAGTCACGCAAACCCAAAAGGATGATATCCCCGGTGTTCACCCACACCTTCTTTCGCATCTTACCACGGATGTGACATAAACGCTTCACCCCATCGATGCACTGCGCCTCCAAACGCCCGTTGCCGAGCATTCTCAACACCTGAGCGTATTCCTGTCCATCTTCTTTGAAGATGAGCTCGCGCTTCTCATCTCCTCCGTCACCCTTCCCGCGACGGCGGTTCTTCCCACCTTTGCCCTTGGCGCCTCCCTTCGGCATGGTTGATACGTATGTGTTCTACGATTACGTGTTCTCGTGTGCGGTACCTAGTACGTACGACACTCGTGGGCGCGTCTAATACGTTGCGCGTGAAGCAGAGACCCTAAAAAGATCGGTTTGGCGTCGGTTTAGCGACGACGACGATGGGTGCGGAGTGGAAAAGCGACGACGTGTGGTAACGACGACGATTCTATGCGGGTTCGTGCGGTACACGTGTGAGGTGTGACTTTCGCACTCGGGTCTGTCGCACGCGACGAGGCTCGAAAAGGCGGCTTGGATGTTTGAACACGATGACTCGTTCGACGCCTTCGATTTTCCCGCTTCGGGATTTTTAGGGTATGGGTTCACCAATTATGACCAGAGACGAGTGTGTACATTCCATTGCGCGCGCGCGAATGCGCGCGTTCTCATCACGCACAAGACATCGATGCGTTCACGTGCGTGAGTCAACAGCTATAATATTGCAATAGTGCTACAAGTATGCTATAAATACTTCAGTCCAGCCACGGCGCGACGGCGCTGCATGGCGTGTTGAATGGCCGCGGCGCACGCGCTGGTGAGCGCGAGGACTCGCACGGCGCTGATTTTTGAAAAGAGCGGCGCAAGAATACCGAGAGGTGCGGTGATGAGGAGCGTCTCCGTACTCGTGCGCACATTCGTGGCGAGAAAATGCACCAAATTGATGCTATTCACTGACGCACACGCCAGAGCGAAGATGTTGGAGATCATCCAAGGCACTTTGGACGCGCTTAAAGTCAACACGTGCACCTTGTTTGGTCCAGCGGCAATGGCCAAGACGGTGTCATAGCACAGCTTACCGATAACCATCGCTAAAGGCGGCGCGTATCGTTGAGAATCCTCAAGCATGGGAAACATTATCGTGTCTTGATGGAGAAGTAACAAGATTGGTGCGAGCGCAAACACAGACAACGCCGAACCATTTGCAAATTCTTCACTCAGCATCAAGCACGCGGTAAATGAAGTCAACGTGGCGATGTTCCCGACAATTGGCATCCAGGACACCGCCTGAGCTCTCATCTCTCGATGAGCACTTCTACTTGAAACGTTTCTGAAATGTTCTGGTCGGTTCCTCGCAGCAGCAGGTAGGAATGGGGAGTCACTTGCGACGCGTTTCCGTCTCATGTGTCTCTCAAGCGTGGACCGAATACGAAACTTTAACGCGAACGCTATTTGCAGCGACGTTCCAGCGAAAACACTGATGACTCCCAATTTGTTTTCCATTGCATCTTCAATGTCAGAGTCGTCCATCATTTCCGTCGATCCTTCAGTTTGAGAATAATACGCCAGGAGAAGAATTGCAACGTACGCAGAGTAGACATATGGAAGGTAATCAAATGAAGACTTGGACGGTACGTATGTAAACGAAAGAAACACACCAACGAGCGCACACGCGACGAATAACATCACGCTCAGCCCAGCTTGTTCAGAAAAGTATTCCAGAGCCATGTACAACCCCACGCAGCCTCCACACATGACGCTAAAAATCGCTCTCACCGTAGATGTCCACTCCCTTTGCTCTCGGGGAGATGACACGGCGACTAGAGCAGTCAAAAACGATAGCATGAGTAACCAACTTGGCCACCCATGATGAACGGTCTCGCGCGCACCATACATTCTCGCGTCATCATCTTCAGTATCCGGAACGTGCTCGGCGTCGTACCACATGCCAACTTCACCCTTCCAGGGGAGTGGAGGGCGAAAAGTTACAAAGAACACACCACTTGCGAGTAAGAGCATCACCAAGCGCTTACTCACAGGTTCATCACCCATGACATTCGCAGTCACGGGTACTAGACTCGCACCAGTCATGACGAGCACTCCACCCAACATCACCGCGTCTGTCGGTCGATGTCCCGTCATTTCGAAAATAATGTCAAACATCGCAAACCTGGCAAAAAGTAAAGAAGCGACGAGTGATGCGGCATACATCGCACAATGTCCTCCAGTCATGCGATGCATCACTCGCCTCGAGCCTTGGAATGTGACATACGGCGCAGACACCGTGAGTAAAACTATAAAGACGCTGAACATTTCGCGCAATCTCGGTATGAAGAGCATCGACAACTTGGCCAAGCACACGCTTTGGGCCAACCATCCAAACGTTTGTGTCAAGCGACCATCGAGAATAAGACTTCTACTCGCCAGAACACCTAGTACAGATGTAACCAGGACAAGATAAGGCGGGTATATCGTCGAACCATCATCGTGAATTGCATGGGAAAGGACCTGTTCAATTGCTGCGAGAAGTGCAACGTAGGCCAAGATGAATACGCCGACGAATGATCGACGAATATGTCTTGCGACGTTAAGCACACTAGGTAGCACCACAGCCGAGACAGAGAGAATAAAAATACCTAAACACAGGTAACTCAAAGAAACGCCCCCAATGTTGATGTCTAAGCTCCAGAAGTGATTCAACATAAACCACCCAAAGCACGTCGCCGCGCTACACGCGAAGACGATGTAGTCATGAAGTTGCTGACTTTGGTAGTAACGCGAAAAGGCGATCGATCCGATGACAGGTACCGGAACCATCATCATGGGCGCACCAATAACAATCATGGCGTTCGAAGTTGCGAGAATTAAAGCCCCTTGCATGACACTAACTGGAAGAATGGAACCAACAGCGTTCATACAGTGCGCCAAAAACGCCGCCGATGCGCTGTACACGGATATGGTCACCATCACATAACTTAATGGCGCGGGCACTTGAATATACTCGGCAAATCCGGCAAAAATGATACCGCCCTCAAAACCCGCAGCGAATAACGCAAATGCGGCGACAAGAATCAACGACTCTAGTGTTTCAAATCCAGACTTATTCTCCGCTATCCACCAAAGCGACCGTTCGGTACCGGCGGAGATGAAATACAACACTGGCAACGATACGAGGATCAAGCACGTAAACAAATGCTCAAAGTCAGCGAATATCTCCCAAAAGTTTAAACCTATGTAAAACATCAAAGGAAGGCTCACGGTAGCGATGGTACCAGATTTTGCGTCGCTTGGTGTCGTCACCACGCGGCGCTTGTGCGTCGTCGACGTCGCCGTCCCGCTCGCCGAGCGCTCAGACTCGTTCTCCTCTACATACGTGCACTCGGCAATGATTGGAAACATAAAAAGTCGGTGCATGATAATATACGTCATTGAAATATACAAAGACGCAATCTGTGCATTCATTGACGTGGCAAACGCCCAGGCAATCACCGTCCCGCACACCAGCGGCGCGTACGCGAAAATAGCCCGTTCGCACGTCGCCGCCGCGCCCGGGTACGCGTGGTGCACCCATCTAAACTGCAACGTCACCCACAACCCACCGAGCATGAGATTCGCACCATTTAACATCAACACCGCAAAGTTCAACAATACTGGCATCCCGGGCGTGATCCACGTCGCCCCAAACGCATGCGCTGCGAATGCGCCCGCGAGCGCGCACCACGTCGTCCCCAACGCCCCTTCTGCCGCTCGCATCAAGTCCAACACATACGCCACCATGAGTCCTACGAATACAATCATCATTGATGCTTCCCCTCCACTCGCTACTGTAACGCATAACGCAGGTATGAGCCCCACGCTCGCTCTCGCGCTGTGTCCCCACGCGCGCGCGTTTGACTCGCTCGCCCGCATCCTCATCCTCATCAGCTTCATCTTCTTCCCCGTCAGCACCCTCCGTCGCTGTGTCATAGTCGTCATGGTCCTCCTATATATATACACACCCTTTCTCTACGATCGTCTTCTCTCACCCATCGTTCATTCACGTGGTTCTCGTCGTCGTCATCGTTCACGTTCACGGTTACTGTGGTGAATAATGACGCGATGCACACGGCGAGGACGTGGACGTGGTTTGGTTTGGTTTGGTTTGGTTTGGTTTGGTTTGGTTTGGTTTGGTTTGGTTTGGCGCGCGTCACACGACGACGACGACGACGACGATGATGATGATGATTGGATCACCCACGAGTAGTACGTCGTCGTCGCGTATCGTTATGTCGTCGCGTACACGCGAACGCACGTGATGATGATGATGCATGCATGCGTGCGTGGAATCGAGCGTCGACGTCGGCCCCCGCACGAGACTGACGGCACGTGATGATGACGACTCGCACACGCAGGTTTTACCGGGACGACGTTGGCGAAGACGACGACGACGACGATGAGACGGTACGCTGCGAACGCACCGCGCACCGTCGCCCTCGGTGGGTTCGGTCCCAACGTGAGCGCGGAAGAGATTAGAAAAAAGCAAGAGGCCAAGAAGAAGCTCATCGAGGCGAACAAGGCGAAGGCGCTCGCGGCGAAGAATGCGCAAAAGACTTCCAATGCATTTTCCGCGCGAAAGAACTCGCAACAAACGATTGCGAGCGTACCTGCGCGTAAGAATAGAACCATGCCTGGCGCTGCGGCGAAGAAACCGGCGACGATTGGGTCTAAAACCATCGGGTCCAAGAAGACGACGGTTTCGAGCAAAGCCAAGGATGCCGAGCCGAAAAAGAAGCTCTTCGGGTTGTTCTGATGCGTCACCGATCAATGCTCGTGCACACACACACATGCACACACGCATACGTATACACTATATACACGTTAAGTCTATCTTCCCGTCGCGCACGCGTGCGCACATTTGTAACACGCATTCCAGAATCATGACACGAGGCGTTCACCACGTGGACCGTTTCTCGATGCCGCACCAGCCCTCACACCTCGACCGACGCCTTTCGCGCCTCGTGACGTCATGGCCACATCGAACGATGTTGGTGATCGCATACGAACGTTATTCGCTGAATTAGAGTACGTCGAGTCGTCGTCGTCGTCGTCGTGCGCGCGCGTCGCGTGGCAACACATGCAATTGCGATTGACTCCTCGAAGTGAAGACTGACGCACGCGCGGTGTTGTGTACCGCACGCACGCGAACAGCGATGGGTTTAAACGTCAAGACGTGCTCAGGAGCACAGATACCGCGGCGTCGACCGCGCATTTGAAGAAACTCACGAATAAAATGGCTGAGGGCAAGAAGATGATTAAAGAGTTCGAGCGGTTGGCGCTGAGCGAAGGCGCGACGACGCCCGAGGCGTTGGCAAAGAAGAAGAAGGAGTACGTCACTGCATTGAATGAGTACGTGCAATTGAAGAAAGAAGCACAAGTGCTGATTGGAGAGAAGAAAGTGGAAGGACCGAGCACGTCGACGTCGACGGCTGGGGTTGGTGCACCCGCGCCGAAGACGGCGAGCGCGAGCGCGTTTACGCTCCCAACGGCGTTTGCGCAGCGAAAGAATAAGGAAATTTTAGATGATGAGCAGCTGCAACAGATGGAAGCTGGGGATCTTCTACAGCACGGAAGAGGAATCATGGACGAGACCGATAAGAGTGTGGCGAGAAGCCAAGCGGTGGTGGAAGAGACGATTCAAATAGGTACGCAAACCGCCGAGGCGTTGCGCGGACAAACGCAACAGCTCGAGCGCATTGTGGATGATCTCGATGAGATTCATTTCTCGTTGAAAAAGTCCTTTGGCGTGCTCAAAGATATCACTCGAGGATTAGCAACCGACAAGTGCATCATGTTTCTATTATTCTTAGTGTGCGCGGGCGTGTTGACCGTCATCGTTCTCAAGGTTGCAAAATAGAAATACTGTTCATTAGTACATGTCATATTTATACGGGTGATCTACGACGCGCTTTTCAGCGGCCTGAATTTATTTTTGAATGTTGTACAAACGTTTATTCTTCTTGCATATCTTCATGGCGATCTCGTTGACTCGAAGGTGCTGGTTCGCTGGGACTCCACTCTTCGTCGTCGTCCATGCTGTCGTATTCGTCGTCAAAGCCTATGTTTTCATCGTCGTCTTCGTTGTCTTCGTCGTCATCGTCGTCTTCGTCGTCTTCGGAATCAACAATATCGGCTTCAAACCACATGTCGTCTTCATCCTTATTTGGAGGATTTAAAATGTTTACACCACCATCACCCGCTTCGAAGATGCGCACGACGTTGTCGATGCCGCACGTCACGAGCTGGGGCAAATGTGGATGAGGCAAAACCGTATTGACCACGGACGTATCTGCTTGCATTTTGCACACGAGTTCACACGTCTCTTTACACCACACGTACACGCCACCGTCATCACCACCAGTTGTCACGTACTGATCTTCACCCATAAATGCCACGCCCTTGAGAAATGTCTTGACGTTTTGTCGCCCCTTGTAACGCTTGGCGGGTTGACGCTGATGATTTTCATCCGCCGTCCATGGCTTCTTGGCTTCAGAGTTATAACTCGCCACAGCGCGTCGTGTATCGATGACAAACACGTCGTCACCTTTGCAGCTAATCGCGAGCTCGCCTTTGGCGCTATACGCTAATCCTGAGATGCCTTCAAAGTCCTCCGACATGACGTCGAGCGGCGAAAACGTCATGACGCACGGAATGTCGTGATTCATGGATGCGCGCGGCGTGCGTAAAAATGGCGAATGCGGGGGAGACGAGCCAGGACTGGGCGATCCTGGAGGTCTTTCGCGTGCGAGTTCACGTCTGTTGCTCTTGACGTGTCTCAAATCAAATACGCGCACGTACGGATCATCCGAACACGCCGCGAACACCGTCGGCGCCGAGGGATCAAACGCGATGTCAGAAGTCGGACCAAAACGATTAAGATTGACGACAATTTCGTGTCCGACGCCCCCATTATTGTTTCCTTGTCTCAAATCAAATAATCGTATGCGTCCATCTTGATGTGCGGTGAGAAACGTGCTCGGTTCGTGCGGAACAAAGATAATTTTCATCCCCATACCGGCGCCGCGTCCATTCCACAACTCACTCGACGCCTCGCTCTCGCGATGCGCGCCACCTCTTCCACGTAACCTGTATCCATAATGTTCCGGTGGTGGCTCTTTAAACCCTCGTTCAAGATCAATAAGTCGTATTCCACCATCTGCACTCGTCGTCACGCACTTCATCGACGAACTTTGCGGTACAAATTCCGCCGCGAATACGTTGTGCGTGTGTCCTGTAAACGTCGACCCTCGCAGCGGCGTCTTCGACCCCATCGACCACACGCACACCGTCATGTCATCACTCCCCGAAATCAACAACGACGCGTCATCATTCCACGCCACGCAATTCACGCATCCCCCATGGGCGTCTAATTCCCCCATTAATCGTAATTCACGCATAAAATGTGCGTTATTCGCGCGCAACGCGCGCGGCGCCCGCCTCGCCCCCAACTGTCGAGCTCGAACTTCCAAGAAGACGTTATTCGTGCCAGTCTTGTTCGTCGAATGCGGCGACTGCGGCGGAGAACGCGCGTCGCAAACATTTATCGTGTGCGACACGCTCGGTGTCGCCGCACCATCACCATCACCCATCATCATCGTCGTCGTCGTCGTCGTCGTCCCGTGCCTCGTCTGCCGCCTCGTCGTCATGGCGGTGTCACCCATGGGCGCGCCCGTCGTCGATCGTCGTCGATCGTCGTCAACGCTCGGTCGCGCACGCACACTACTCGTCCACGATCGTCGATCGTCGATCCACCACCACCCTCGTCGTCGTCGTCGTCGTCGTCGTGTGACGCCCAACAGGGCCCTCCCTGTCGACACCTGAATGACGACGACAAAAAAGTGTCCCGACTAATAGGCGACTAATAGATGGGCGTGGTGATAGATGCGAGATGGTGATGCGGTGATGCGCGAGTGCGTGACGGGCATCACTCGATCGATCGAGCGAGCGATCGAGTGTCGTCATCGTCGTCGTCGTCGTCGTCATCGTCGTCGTCGGGCGATAGTCGGGCATGGTGCGACAGTGGTGCGCGACGTGCGCGAGGGAGGTGCTGGCGGAAACCAACGAAAGCAATGGGTTCACGTGCTGCACGACGTGTGGGAAGATTTTAGATGAACACGCGTTTAGTACGGATACGACGTTTACTAAGAACGCAGTGACGGGGGCGAGCGTACCGGATGGGCATTTTGTACCGGAGAATGGCATCGCGCATGGGTTGATACGCGCGTCGAGGGGTGGGAGATTGTATGGCGTGCAATTGGATTCGCACGAACGCACGTTGTATAGAGGGAAGCTAGAGATTACACAGATAGCCGATAGACTCGGGGTGCGACCGCGAGGGGACGTGGTAGATTCCGCTCATCGCTTGTACAAGCTCGCGGTGCAGAGGAATTTCACGCGTGGGCGACGGATTAGTCAAGTCGCGGGGGCGTGCTTGTATATCATTTGTCGGCAAGAGTCGAGGCCGTACATGTTGATTGATTTCAGTGACGTGCTGCAGACGAATGTGTACATTCTCGGTGGGGTGTTTTTACAGCTTTGTCGACTACTCAGGCTCGAGCAGCATCCGTTGATGCAAAAGCCGATAGATCCGAGTTTATTCATTCATCGTTTTGCAGACAAGTTGAATTTGGGACGAAGGATGCACACCGTGGCAAACACAGCGTTAAGGCTCGTGGCATCCATGAAACGAGACTGGATGCAAACAGGTCGACGCCCAAATGGAATTTGTGGTGCGGCACTTTGGGTGGCGGCTCAGATTCATGGATTTAGTCCGAGCAAGCGAGATGTCGTCGCCGTCGTGCATGTCGGAGAAGCGACTTTGAAGAAACGTTTGACTGAGTTTGAAAACACACCGAGTGCGGCTTTGTCCGTCGAAGAGTTTGATGCTCAGGCGCGAACATTTGAACAGGAAGAGGAAGCAAATCAAAACTTACTTTCATTGCCAGAGAGCTCAATGGCGGTTTTAAGTTGTGTGCACAAGGATAGCGAAAGTACGCCACATTTTGCCCAAGGCATGTGTCGCACCTGTTACATAGATTACGTTCGCGTTTCTGGCGGCTCTGTCGGTGGCTCTGATCCACCAGCATTTTCCCGAGCACAAGTTCGCAAAGATGAACAGGAAGGCGCATCACTCATGCTTCCTTCACCGAGCGACGACAAGCTGACGGCGGAGTTCAACTCGGCGCTCACCGACAGTGACTTGGTCAAGCTTCTCAATCCTGCTGGGGACGACATGAAAGGAAGCTTAGAAAATGCTCTCGCTTTGGTACCGATTAATTCACCGATCAATTCGAAACGAGCAAAGGCGAAGAAACAAACCGTTGTGAAGACGGTTCAGCACAAGCCATTGGATCCTACATTCATACGACACTCCGAGGACGCGTTGCGCTTGTTAGTAGGATCTCGATGGGCCGAGATAATTTGCCTACCTTTCACCCTCGGAAAGGCTCGAGGAATGGTATCAAAGGCTCATATGTCTGAGCTTCATCCAAAGTTCGAAAGCTTTGCCGATAGCGAAGGCGAGCACATTGCGCTTGTCGATGAATCTGTGCTGCACTTTTTGATTTCAGCCGGCTGCTTTGACAATTCTGCGTTGGATTATTTGAACCAATTTTCCCACCACGATGTTAAACGGTTATCATGCATCGAGTTCAATGCACCTTTATTGGCAACAAACGAGCCGGATGCGAATGGATTGGTTGCCAAGATGGACAAAGGTGTCATCGACACGCTCTCTGACGTTGATGACGACGAAATTGACGAGTACATTCATAACGACGATGAAGTCAAGCTCCGCCGCGTGATTTGGTCAGAAATGAACAAAGAATATCTTGAGAATCAAGTCTCAAAAGAAGTCATGGGATTACCGAGTTCTTCGAAGAAGCAGCGTAAGGTGCAGCAGCACACGCTTTCGATCGCTGAAACTCCAGCTGCCGCGGCTCATCAAGCGTTGTCAAAGAAGAAAGGAAGCTCAAAGATCAACTACGAGGCTTTAGAAAACTTATTTAAAGCCCCTTCAATCCCCACTGATATCTCTTGCGATCCAGGCCCTTCAAAAGTGCACGATGTTCCAGCGCAAAGCGCGAAACGAACTGAGCGCCCAGCTGGTTTACCATCGTCTGCGAATGCTTCAAAGCCGACGAAAAAGACGATTCGACCATCTGGTTTGACGAAAACATCATCCTTACAAGGAAAGAAAAAGTAAAATAGTAGAAACTAGATTTAGAACGGTTTGGCGCGTGACACTGAGAAGTTTTTTACCGCCGCCGCCAAGAGTGTAAAATACAATGTATTATGCGAAACCCACTCGTGCCGCACAACACCGCACGGTGCGTCACGCGAACGTCGTTGTCATTCGCTTTAAATCACTGCAAATAATTAATTGACATCATTCAGCATGGGTGCGCAAGTTCAATTTATGATTACGAACGCTATGCGCGCGATTCTCATCGACGAGCTCGATTTCGACAGCCATGAGGTTGATGAAATGCGACCCGAAGTGGCGGCGAGATTGATCGAAACGCGCACGAAGAGGCCGTTTGGGGATAGACCTATGCCTGATTCGTGGAAACGCGGCGGACCAGCACCAGGGGGCGCACGACGTGGTGGAAACAACTTGGTGCGACTATTCCTCGTAGGAATTGTTGGCCTCGGGGTAGCGTTGGCGACGGGGAAGCTGACGGTTGGGACGTTACTCGGCGGTGCCGAATTCGGACGTCAGCCTATTAAGAAGCTTTCGAGCGAAATGAAGCCAAAGTCGAAGAAAAAGAAGAAACGCTCGACGAAGAAGAGAAGAAAGGTTGGCGCGAGTCAGCAGTCGAGCTGAAAAGTTTAGTTCTAGAAGTAGTATTAAATCAAACCGCGTTTGTAAAGCATGTAGCCAAGAACGCCAACCATGGTATTACCACCACTCCAAATGTACCAAAGCAGCAAAATAGAAATCGCAATACCACGGCGAATCATGGGAAGTAAGTCGTTCAAAGTCGGCAAAGCCGTGAAAGAGTCGCGGTACCCAGCAAACAAAATGTGTCTAGCAAAGATGAACAACATGAGTTGATCCCAAGCAATCGTACCAAAGACGGAACCGAATAATATTCCAAGTACTTTATACCTGAATATATCACCAGGCATCGTCACCAGTTGAAGTTTTGTGTTCAACCATGGAATGAACTCAAAAGCGCAAACAAACGCGCCAACGACCATTGCCACGCACGACATGAGAAGGGACTTGTTTTCTAATGCGCCGAGCATAAAGGGTCGACCCTTGTAGTTTACAAGCATCACGCATACTCTTTGCACCGTGTCGACGAGAAACACGACAGTGTTCAATAAACAGGGCTCAAATGGCGGTCCTTGTTCCCAGAAGCCTCGCGTGGTTTCGTTCGCCGCATTTTTCATTTCTTCAGTGACGACGGCAATTTTCTCCGCACTCGGGAATTCAATGTCTTCACCCGTCGCGCTCTTGACAAGATTAACAGCGTAAATCATTGCCGCAAGGTGAATGATGAGTTGGCCAGTCAACGAAAGGAAGTTGGCGGGATGGAAGATAGATCTGAGCGGATGCACGTCGCTCAACGTGTGGACTGGTGTGGCATACGAAAATGCCAAACTTGCGACGGTCAAGCACGTGCCTGCGGCCATCATTTGGTTCTCGCTACTCCGAATGCCGTCCAAATAGAGTACAGAGAGCGAGTAGGCAGAGATCAAGCAGCTCAGCATCAACACTTGCTGCATTTGAATAGCAGATACAAGAGTACACCGTCCTTGGCGAATGATGTCTGCGCATGCTCTAATACTTGGGGCGCGGCTGGTGAACGGTGCAGCCATGGATGCATCTCCAAGCTTGACCTTGGGAACTTCACCATCGGTTTCTTCGAGTTCTTGGAACACTGATTGCAACGTCTGACCAGTTCCAGCAACCTTGGTTCGTGCAGCTTGTCTTGCTTTGGCCTCGCGAACCAATCTCTGCGTCGAAGACTTCATGGCGTTCAGTTGTGCCCAAGCCTCTCCTCTTTCAGTACGCTCCTTGAGTTCCTCTTCGTACCATTGTTGCTGAAGGATGACCAGCTCTGCGCGATCTTGTTTTTGCGCTTCGGCTTCTTTCATCTTTTCAGCCTTCATTTTCTCAGCTTGCTCTTTCACGCGCGCCATTTTCTCAGCAAATGTTTCTGTCTTTACGGCGACAGTGCTCTGCGCACCCTCTATCTTTTTGGTGTTTGCACTACCAAAACCGCTCAAAAGTGCAACCCCAACGTGGGCTTGCTTGAGCGCACCAACATCGTTTGCGCCGTCACCGCACATCATGGTGAACCGTCCTTGCGTTTTCAAACGCTTCAACACACGTTCCTTGTCATCCGGAGACATGCGAGCATAGATGCACACTTTATCTAAATTGTCCCACAAAGTACCCGGTGCAGTCATGGCGGCGTTCAAACTTTGACCAGTAACACACAAGCTGTGTGTTCTGCTGAGTTCTGCGATCGATGTACCTTCATACGGCAAAATTGTCTTTGGCACGCCATTTTCATCAACCATTGCCGAGTGCCATTCTAACACATCCTCAGCATTGCGTTCTAACATCATGGCTCCTTCAAGACCACCCTTGGCGATGCCAACTTCGTTGCCGACGTGTAGCGCAGTGAGCACGGCATCACCAGTTGCCATCATGACATCGTGCGAACTCGCTTTCAGCGCGTGAATAATCTCGGCTGAATCAGCACGAACCTTGCACGCAAATGCAAGGAAACCATCGAATACGAGATTTGATTCAGCTTCGTCGCGAGTGAAGGGCATAGTTTGGCTTCCAACCCGAGCACTTTCTTCCGCGCTTAACACTTTGTGCGCGAGTGCAATAACGCGCATACCTTTTTCTGCAAGACTACGATAAGCCGCCTCGTAGCCCTTGGGAACCTTCTCCAACAAAGTCATCACCATCTCAGGAGAGCCTTTCACTAAAGACCATCGCTGCTGGGGATTAGAACCATTCACAACATCTGCAACCACACTCATGCGTTGCAAGGCAGACGCAAAATGGTTACGCACTAAAATTCGCACGGCTGTCTTATCGGCGCCATTCCAAGTTCGCTTGATTTTATCATCATCAAGTTTTGGCGAAGCCGTGTGACTACTCGGTTCGTATTGCCACTTGATTCCCAAAAGGGCAGCCTTCTCGAGCGGATCACCAAACATCTTGCCATCAATTTCGAGGAGAGCGTGGCAACCACCAATGACGATGGATGCGTTTTGCGACGCATCAATTGGTTGCTTGACCGCTACATCTCTACCGAGTGGTTCCATCGCGACGCCTTCGGCGACGAGACGATCACTCGTAATCGTCCCCGTCTTATCAAATAAGCAGCAGTCAACTTTGCCAGCCACGGGAACTCGGAACGGCTCAGTGCAGTACACAGAAGCTCTGACAAGCGCGAGCAGAGCGGTATTTACTGCCATAGCCGTTTGCATGGGAAGCTCTGGAGGAACAACACTGGTGATGATCATGATGCACCGCAAGATTAGCTCGTATTGGCTTCTCTTGCCATCCAGAACGCCGACAGTGTAAACGCGATGACTTGCCGCAATGGCGAAGACAAGAAGAATGAAAAGAAGAATCAACGTTTCTTTTGTATCTCCGGTGACCTGTTCGCTACTGAACTCCATCATGCGCATTAATTTACCTTGCGTTGAGCCAAAACCAGTTTGGAGAACATAGCACAAACAACCGCCGTCGGGTGTTTTGAGTGCCGCTGTCGACTCGCTACCGGTGCTGGTAGATTGTTGCATCAACGTCGTGCCACTGTAAAGGACGTGAACTTTGTGCAAGCTATTCATATCCAACAATTCGTCTTTCGTCACTTCGGGGTTTACGTTTTCCTTCATCTGAGGTACGCTTTCACCAGTCAAACTTGCTTCGTTTACGACGGCAGAGCCAGAGAGAATGAGGCAGTCACAAGGCACTGGAACTTCGTCACCACCAACGCGCTTGAGGGAAATCAAATCACCCGGGTACAACTCTTCCGTGGAACGCTCTTCCCAAACACCGCCGCGTCGCACCATGACGCGACCGGCTTGTTGACCCATGCCGCGAAGCGTGGAGACATTTTTCTGGCGCGAAAACGCCGTCGTCGCTTCAAAGATGAGTAAACTTAAAGCGCTGAATAATGCGTACTTCCAGTACTCATCCATCAACCAAAGCAAAACGGTGAATATCTGAAACACTGTTACAGGGCCAGTGAGCTGTTCCTTGTACAAGTTCCAAAACGTTGGTAAAGGCACCTTGAGCGAATTGTCCCCGTAGCGGTCGTGTGCCTGCTGCACTTCATCCTCGCTCAAGCCAAGAGACTTTCCGTAGTGTGAAAGCAACAAGTTACTAGGGGTTTCGATTTCTCGCAATTCACCTCGACCTTTTCGATTTTTCTCGTCCCATTCCAGTTCAACATATTCGTATCGCTGTCGTTGAAAAACGCACCACAGCATCGTGCGCAACGAACCGTCCGCGCCGTACACTCTTAACGATTTCATGGGTACAATTTCAGGCTTTCCTTGGTGCTGATGGGGAGAGATAATAAAATATGCACCTTCGCGTACTCTATCAACGCGCTTAAACTGCACGAAACAACGAACTCGAACGCTCCAGTGTTGCGCAAAGAGCAACAGCGCGTGCGCCGTCGCCACCGCCGCAAACGCCAGCACCGCCGGGAAGTCTGGTAACCAACTCGCCGGAAGCGTCGGTGGTACTTCAAACTGCACGTCCTCTACATTCACATCTTTTTCACTCTTTGAAGCTGTATTGTCATCCTTCTCCGCGACGTCATCGTCACCGGAATCCCACCCATCGGCGTCGTCCCCGCTCGCTCCTCCCCAGTCATCCCTCACCAACCCTCTCTTCGCCGTCTTCACCGCCTTGGCGCTCACACCCACCGATGTCAACACATCCACATCATACCCCAACTCGATGTGATGCTTCAACGCCGCCTTGTACGGGTTCCCACTCGTCTCGTAGCACTTCAACCCGGTGTGCGCGTACAAGATGAGGAACGGAACGTACACCAACGCCAAGCGATTCCCGAGCGTTTTATACCGCCGTACGCGCGGTGACGCCGAAGCGACGTGCGCTGGGACGCCTATCGTCAACCGGCGATTCGTTGTCGGCGACATTCCGCGCGCGCGCGCACCGAACGCGAGCTCACGTGTCGCGCAATGCCGTCGCGTTACGCGATCGTCGACGGGTTCGTCCTCAGTGTGCGACTTTTGGATGCTGATGTTGGCGACCGCGACGGCGGTGCGTCCGTTCATCGCGCGCGCGACGTCGCGCAGGATACGTCGGGATGAGTTGGTGAGATGCGCCACCGGCGGTGGCGCCGGGGCGTCGTCCTCGTTCGACAGTCGACGGTGTCGCGCGCTCAACGATGCCGGGAGCACTTTGATGGCATCGAGTGGCGGCGCTCAAGGCGCGGTTGACGACCGCGCGGTGGTGTATTGGTGCTCGCGCGATCGTCGAATGCGAGATAATGATGCGCTACGCACGGCTCGAGCGCTGGCGCGCGAATCATCACGGGTGATTGTGTGCACGCACCTCGGGAAGGATGAGCTCGGGACGGGCGTCGGAGGCGCGCGACGGGCGGCGTTTGCGTTGGAAGGATTACGAGAGCTTGAACGGGATTTACGCGCGAAAGGGATAGTGATGGATGCGAGAAGTGGAGATGACGCGGCGCAAGGCGTGCTTGAGTGCGCGCATGAGGCGAACGCCAAGGTGGTGGTGTGTGATTTTACGCCGTTGCGCGAAGGACGGAGCGCACGCGAACGTTTGGCGGCAGAGTTGACTAGGATGAATTGCGCGATGATTGAAGTCGATGCGCATAACGTCGTGCCGGCGTGGGTGGTGAGTGATAAGCAGGAGTATGCAGCAAGGACGATACGGCCGAAAATTAAGCGAGCACTCGATGAATTTCTTACCGAACCCGTGGGCGACGTTGACGAAGCGATGACGACATCCTCCACAGCGGCGCCGATGATTGATTGGGATGCATATCTCGCCACGGCGCGACGAAACGGCGCACACGTGCCCGAGATAAAAGGTTGGATCATACCTGGTGAGCGCGCGGCATTGGTGGCGTTGTGCGGACCTGATAAAGAGGCCTTTCTTCCTAAGCGTCTAGCGATGTACGCCGAACGTAACAAGCCCACGGCGCCGCTCGCCGTCTCACGCTTGTCGCCCTATTTAAATTTTGGACACCTTTCCCCTCGCCGCGCGGCGTGGGAAGCGGCGAAATTGAGAGGACAAAACGACATTCTTGATGAAGCTATCGATTCATACTTGGAAGAACTCATCGTGCGCAGGGAATTATCAGATAATTTCTGCCTGCACAATCCGCGCTACGACTCGCTCGAAGGCGCGAGCGTGTGGGCGCAAGAGTCGCTCCAGGCACACGCGTCGGATGTGCGTGAGTACGTGTACGATTACGAAACGCTCGAACGTGGGCGAACGCATGATGAATTATGGAACGCGGCGCAGCATGAGTTGTTGTATCTCGGGCGTATGCACGGGTTTATGCGCATGTATTGGGCGAAAAAAATTCTCGAATGGACGCCGTCGCCCACAACGGCATTGGAAACGGCAATCGCGTTGAATGATGCATACGCACTCGATGGACTCGATCCAAATGGTTACGTAGGATGTATGTGGTCTATCGCTGGTATTCACGACCAAGGTTGGAAAGAACGCGCTGTATTTGGTAAAGTTCGTTACATGAATTACGCGGGATGCAAGCGCAAGTTTGACATTCAAGCGTACGTCAGTCGCATTGCGAGCGAGGTGAAAGTTGTGAAGGCTCGCGCATAGTTCACTAGACTACTAGTGTAGATTATTCTTGTAATTGTTAGTAAGAATTGATGTCAAATGTAGAACAAATTACAACTTTCTCCTAAGTGCGTTATTTATCCAAATCGCCTCTACTGCGCTCTCGCGTCTTGTTTGTTGTTTAGACACCTTCGGCAGAGCTCAAGAAAGCATCTAGCGGCTTCCCAAGGGCATAGACTATGAAGCCAATGTCCTTCAACTTTTGGTGGTCCAAGATGAGACGACCATCGAACACGAACGCCGGCTTTTGCATGACGCCATAGATGGCTTCCCAGTCATACGTCTTGAACTCGTCCCACTCCGTCATGATGCACAACGCGTGTGCTCCGGTCAAAGACTCCATGTGAGTCTTGCAACACGTGATGTTTTTCATCGCCTCCTCACCCATATCCTCAGCAACTTGCTTGGCATCCACCTTGGGATCGTAGATGTTAAGCTGAGCGCCGTCTTCAATGAGACCGTGGCCGACGTCAATCGCAGGCGACTCGCGAGTGTCGCCAGTGTCCTTCTTGAACGCGAAGCCTAACATGGAAATCTTCTTACCGCGGATGGTGTTGAACATGGCGGAGATCATACGGCGCACGAAACGACTCTTTTGGTAGTCGTTCATACCGACGACGCTGTGCCAGTATTGGGCAACTTCAGACAAGCCGTGGCACTCGCAAATGTACGCCAAGTTCAAAATGTCCTTTTGGAAGCACGAGCCGCCGAAACCAACAGACGCGTTCAAAAACTTAGCACCGATGCGCGTGTCCGTACCGATGGCGTGAGACACTTGCTGGACGTCCGCACCAGTCGCTTCGCACAACGCGCTCATGGCGTTGATGGAAGAGATGCGCTGGGCCAAGAATGCGTTCGCCGCGAGCTTGGAGAGCTCAGCGGACCACAAGTTGGCGGTGAGAATGTTCTTCTCAGGGACCCAGTTGGAGTACACACCACAGAGCGCATCAACCGCAGCTTGACCTTCGGGGGTTTCAATCTTACCACCAATCAACACACGGTCCGGGGCGTCCAAGTCAACCATGGCCGTACCTTCCGCCAAGAACTCTGGGTTGGATAAAATTTGGAACTTGACGCCTTCGTGCGGGCAGTTGCGTTGGAGCACCTTTTCAATTGCCTCCGCCGTACGCACCGGCACCGTAGACTTCTCGACGATAATCTTATCGGTCGCAGAGCAAGCAGCGATGGTACGCGCCGCCAACTCCCAGTACGTTAAATCAGCCGCCTTGCCCTTACCCAAACCAGTCTTTTTCGTCGGGGTGTTCACCGACACGAAGATCATCTCGCAGTCGCGAATAGCCCCCTCAACATCCGTCGAAAAGAACAAGTTCTTACCACGGCACGCGAAAACAATCTCATCCAAACCCGGCTCGTAAATAGGCAACGCATCAGAGTTCCACGCATCGATACGCGGCTGAGAAATGTCCACCACCGTCACCGAAATGTGCGGACACTTCTTGGCGATCATCGCCATGGTGGGCCCACCGACATAGCCAGCGCCGATGCAGCAAACTACAAGGCATCACACGAACACGACGCGAGAGTTTTACCGTCAGTCTACGTTTCAATCGTCTCAAACACCCCGCACGCGCCCATGCGCGCGCATACGCGCCCGATAAACCACGCGTCCGAGGGTGTGGCTAAGACTCATCACCGAGCCCATCATCGTGACCCATCATCCACTCCGCCGCCGTCCCCGCCGTGCGCATCGCATCGCATCCCATCGCATCGCACGTACTCTTCGTCACCTTGACCGTCATCGTCGTCGTGCGTCGAGGTATGCACACGCGAACACCACCTCCTCCGCCGTCGTCGTCGTCGTCGTCGTCGTCAGTGCGGAACTTTGCATGCATGCATTCGTCTCGCGGGAGGGGGGTGTTTTACCAATCGCGACTCAAGATCCAGGTCATGATTGGTCGATGCGTATCCCTCGGGTTCAAACGTTTGGACCTCGCGCGCGACGGCGACGGTGGTCGTCACTCTCGCGAGCGCCGCCGACGACGCGGACGACGACGACGACGATGGAGACGACGATGACGCAGATGACGTCGTACCCGTCGTGGCGGCGCGCGACGACGAGGACGAGGACGAGGACGACGGGCGGGGGCGGTGCGGTGCGCCGCGTTCGTGGGACGGTGGCGACCGCGGCGCAGCCGTCGGCTGGGGCGGATGAGCGCTACGCCGCGCGAGGTGTGAGCGCATCGAAGGAGGACGTGCACGCGGCGATTAAGAAGGTTGATAAAGGGTTGTTTCCCAAGGCGTTTTGTAAGATTGTGGAGGACATTGCTGGGGATGATGGGTACTGCACGTGCATGCACGCGGATGGCGCGGGGACAAAGACGTCGTTGGCGTACATGTATTGGAAGGAAACCGGCGATATGAGCGTGTGGCGGGGAATTGCGCAGGACTCTATTGTGATGAATACTGATGATTTGCTTTGTGTTGGATGCGTGGATAATATTTTCGTGTCGAGTACGATTGGTCGCAACAAGGCGCTCATTCCTGGGGATGTGTTGAGCGCGCTCATCGGCGGTACGGAGGACGTTTTGGAAACCTTGCGTCAGTGTGGTGTTGGCGTAAAGTCCACGGGAGGAGAGACAGCAGATTTGGGCGACTTGGTTCGAACTGTGGTGGTGGATACCACGGTGACGGCTCGTATGCGCCGCACCGACGTGATTAGTAACGACAACATTCGCGCGGGCGACGTCGTCGTCGGTTTGGCGTCTTTCGGGCAAGCTACGTACGAAACTGAGTATAATGGTGGGATGGGATCGAATGGATTGACATCTGCGCGTCACGATGTGTTCGCAAAGAACCTTGCGAGCAAGTACCCGGAAAGTTTTGATCCGAGCGTGCCCGAGTCACTCGTATACAGCGGCAAGTACCAGCTCACCGACGTCGAGCCAGAAACTGGTGTAACTGTGGGTAAGTTAGTTTTGAGCCCGACGCGAACGTACGCGCCGGTTGTCAAAGCGGTGTTGGATGCCATGGATGTCAAGGATATTCACGGTATGGTGCATTGCAGCGGTGGAGCGCAGTCCAAGGTTGGGCACTTTTTGGTTGACGGCTTGCGTGTTGTCAAGGACAATATGTTCCCCATCCCGCCTCTTTTCCGTCTCATCCAAGACTGCTCGAACACGGCGTGGAGTGAAATGTACAAGGTTTTCAACTGCGGTCACAGATTGGAATTCTACTGCTCCCCGGAACACGCGCAAAAGATAATTGATATTAGCCAAAGCTTCAACATTGATGCTCGCATCGTCGGCCGCGTCGAAGCCAAGGAGGGCAAGTCTGAAGTTGTCGTGAAGAGCGAGTACGGTGAATTCACATATTAAGTGGTAATTAAAAAATCAGTAGCACTTTACACAACGCCCTGCTTTGTCGTCCCCGTCGGTCGGTTCGTCTTACCTTCAGCCTCTTCCTTGGCGCGTCGAATCTCTCGGCGTCGTCTAAGTTCATCTATGCTCACCCCTCGCAACTCACGACGGTAGAATAATAACCAGTTCGCCGCCTGCGCGCGTCGCGTCATATTCGGTGTCAAACCATCCATCTTGAATCCCTTCCACCCTAGCGGCGTAAGCGTCGTTTTAATCCCTTGTTTGTGTTCTTCCGGCACTGACCTCGTCAACGCCGCGCACGCAGCCTTCACCGGAGCATCAATCTTCGGGTCATACTTTCTAGTCACCCCCAACACATCAGGCGGAGTCGGGTAAGTCTTCGCCCAATTCGGAAACACCTCATCCGGCGTCCATACCTCGACTGCGGTTAACGTTTCAGCGTCCAGCTCCACCTTGCACCGATACCCGAGCGCGTTCCACACCAACTTGTTCACTTGCTCATCGCTCAGCTCCGAGCGCACGATGGACAGCAACACGTCGTCACCGATCGGGTCCGGGCCGTTTTTCTCCTCATCCCACGGTTCGGCGCCCCAAGACGCGCTCGCGTCCTCGCCCTCGGTCGCCGCGCACGCGCGTCCCGAGCGGCGCCCCGTCCCAGCGCCGGCGCCTCGCACACTGCGCGTGCGCACCGCGCGCGCCACCGCGCACGGCGCGCACCGCGACGCGCGATGCGCCAACGTCATCGTTCCTGACATCGTCGCTGTCGTTCAACGTCGCGCGCGTCAGTGTGAGGCACGAGGCGTGGCGGAGATTATCCAAAGCCTCACAGTTCCGCACGCGTCACGCGCATCGCGCGCGTCGTCGCCGTCACCGCCGTCACCGCCGCCGCCGTCGTCCGCGCACATCGCCGGAACGCGGCGCGTTCGCCATGTCCTGGACCGCGTCCGATGGCACCGCGTCGTGGGCGCTCACGGTGGGCGCGGGCACCGCGCTCACGTCCGCGATGGCGCTGTGGTACTTTGCTTCGCCGAGCGTGAGCTATCGCGCGCGCGCGCAGGTGGTGTTGGCGTGGATGCTGTCGCTGTCAATCGTGGCGCTCGTTCCGCTGGATGTGGTGAGCACGATGCGCGCGGATACCCCGCCGGAGGGCTTGGCGTGGGCGTGGGATTGGGCGTACTGGAGCACCTTTGCGTCGACGTGGTTCATCATTCCTCTGCATCAGTGCTATGAAGATGCCGCGGATTTCTCGAGCGTACTGCGATTGAAACGCGCACTGAGAGAGAACGGTATAATGTTTGGTATTATGTTTGGATTGGTGACCATAGGATCGGTGGTGATGTTGGCGAGCGAGAGCTTGAGCCTTTCGTCGTTGCGGGCGTACGGGATAGTATTGGGAAATGTTTGGGGTATTAGCACCGGGGTGTTGCTGATGGGATTTGGATTGGTGGATGTTCCGCGTTCGATTTGGCTTCGTGCTGGGTACGCTGGACGTTTGCAGCGAGCGTATAAGCGTGTGGCGGGAGTTTCTAGATCTTTATACGAGGCGCACGCAAAGCTCGCGGCGCAAGTGACGGCGGTCGCGACGACGAGTCGTGTGATGCCACGAAGACACGAACTTCGATGGGCCATGAGTGCGATTGAAAACGAAACTCCCGAGTTTGCCAGCGTGCATCGTGGAAGCTTGGATGACGCTATGGATGCCGCCGAAGATGACGTGCTGGATTACGACTACGACGAGCTGAATGATTTGGTAAAACTTCGTCGCACCGTTCGTCGTTGTGTACGAGTGTACAATCGCACGCGTGCGCAATATGTTCTTGCGATTGAAAGTGCATTTCAATGTGAAGCGCTTGAGTCGAGCAGAACGAGTTCAATGCGTCGGATGTATCGTTCGCCGACGGTGTCGGTACGTGATGGTTCGCTTGGAAAATGTTTAGACGATTTGGAGTACACCTGGAGCGTTGTTTTAACTCCAATCTTGCTCAGACTCTTGGCCGTTGGGTTGACGTTTTTTTCGGTCTCCATCATCATGGCTGAGTCTACGATTTGGGTTGGAACGACTTGGGGCAATGCAGATCAGTTGAGTATGTTGAGCATTATAGTAGGAAACGCAGAAACATCGTCGGCACTTCACATTGTTGTAGCCTTTCCGTTGTTTTACATGTGCGGCTGTGCGTTTTACTCGCTATTCAAACTCGGCATGTTTAGTTTTTATCAACTTGTCCCGCGCAACACGGATGCGTATTCGCTCCTGGTGAACGCCTCTTTGGTATGCCGTTACTCGGCACCACTTTCATACAACTATCTGATGTTACTTCCCATCATCAAGCAGTCTGGGAAAGTTACGACGTTTTCGCAGAAGATGGCGAGCAACGTCCCTGAGGTAGCGGGTGAACTCAACGTCATCGTACCCGCATTTCTTGGATTATTCTGCTTGGCAATTGCGCTGAATTGGTTCGACGCGCTTCTCAAGCTCTTCCGAGCGGATAACTTTAAGTTTGAGAGCGATAAAGACAAGGACGAAAGCGTAGACGCTGGTAAAGCAATCGTGGACAGAGAGCGCGCGGAAGTAATCGAAGGTGGGCGTATAGGTAGCACGAATGATGCATTCTTCAACGATAACGAGCCAACAGAGCAAAGACTGCCAGTGATTGCAACCGACGCGTCGTTAGAAGGCGAAGAGCGCGAGGCGCATAGCAGTTTGCTTTCATCCGATCTCGAGTCTGGAAGTGCACGCTGGGACAACTCAAAAGCTCGTCTGCAGCAAGCAATGCAACAATCGATGAATCGATCCGGACGCGCCGCGAGAATTTTGCAAACACAGCCGCGCGGCTCACCGATGTCCCAGTCTGGCCAAGACAAGGTGAGCAAACTCGACGAGCTTTTTTCCGACCTGGGTCGCCACGGGCCCGATGGGAATTTGTAAACCTATTTGAATAGTGCTGTACATTACAATGCGCGTACAATCACCCAATTCGTGCTACGCTGCGCTATAACTTTTCTTCGGGCAAAATGGCCAACGCGACGCCGTCGACGCACACTTCCCCGCAACGCGCCCGCTTCACCACGGTTTCATATTTCGCCCTCGCTCCAGACCTCTTGACTAATTTAATCTCGGCTATAATTTCCTCTCCCACGCGCACGGGCGCTCTGAATTTCAACTCTTGCGTGGCGTACACCACCCCTGGGTGCGCGCTCGAAAGCAACCCGCCAAACAAACTCGCGCTCAACATCCCGTGCACCACCTTGCCTTTCACTCGACTCCCCGCGCCGCCGCCGGCGCGCCCGGCATCCTCGTTCTCGTAATGTATGGGATTCGCATCCCCAGTCAGCGCCCCGAACCGCACGCAATCGTCATCCGTAAACGTCCGTCGCGTGCGCAACACATCGTCCGCGGCTGCGTTCGATACCAAACGCGACGACGATGCCGCCGCCGCCGCCGCAGCCGCCGCGCAGACGCGCAGCGTGCCTTCCACCACACGCCTCGGCGCACCGCGCGCGTCCGTGCACCGTCGAAGAAACATGTGACCTCGTCGCTGCGTTGTGACGATTCCAACCGCATTCGACGCCACGCCGTTGACGGCGCAACTCGTCGCGTCATCGATGGCGACGGCAGCGACGGCGGCGACGGCGGCGATGACGATGGCAATGACGACGACGACGACGCGGTGTTCGACGCCGATGCGCGGTGCGTCGCGCGCGGTGTGCTGGGATGTTCGACGACCGAACGGTCGAGGCGGCGCGAAGAATCGTGGGCGCACTCGCGCGTACGGTGGCGACGACGATGGCGACGCGTGGGACCAGTACGACGATGATAACGATGGTACTCGTCGTCCGTCGACGTCGGGTCGCGAACGGCGGGATAGAGGTGGGGATGGACGTGAACGATTCGCGCAAGGGCGAGGCGTCGGCGACGGGTTTGAGGATGAGTCTTCGTCTTCGCCGCGTCGTCGTCGTCGACCAACGACGGGGGAACGAAATGGTGGGAGAGGGGAAAGTCGCCGAGCGCCGCGCCGCGGGGTAGCGCGGGAAGGGCCGCCGCCAGATGTGTTGCCGCTGACGCAACGAGACTATGAGCGCGTGTTGCCGATTGCGGCGACGGGTGAGCAATACGGATATTTTTGGGGCGATAACGACACCGCGATTCAGCGCATGGGATTGTCTTTAGTGACGACAATTCTATCGGCAAATTACGTCGTTGCTTTGGCGATTCCTGCGAGTACGTTTTTTTTATGGGCTCCAGTGGCGTTGGCGGCGAGACGGAACTCTAAGGTACGAAGCGCAAAATACGCTGGTTTGTGGCGCGCGAAAGTCATAGATGTCGCTCCAGTAGAAACGCGTGGAGCGAGTAGTGCAGAGTGGATGCTGGATTTGCTCGTAGGCGATAAGTCTGGTGCTCGCGTGCCACTTAAGGTGCCGCTCAAGGGTGAGTACGCTGACATCAACGTCGACGATGACGTCGAGCTCATCGTCACCTCAGACGACCCATATTTCTACACATTCCAAGCCGTTCGCGAGGCTTACTTGCCGTACTTGAACATTTGGGTCGGCGAGTATCCTTTTCTCGAACGGCGCGGGATGATGAGCGTGAGCGACCGATTAGCGCGCGAGTTTCCCCTGGGACAAGTCGTAGACGAGGAGAGTGTCGAAACGCGTTGATTTCTCTTTTAAAGCTAGCCATACATTTTTTATTGCAATCAATTCTTCTGTTGAAACAAATAAATTATTCGTCATCATCTTTTAGCTGTTGCATCATTTTAGTGAGCTCCGCCTCAGGCATTTCTTCCAAACGTTTTTGCATCACTGCGTCTTCGTAATCCTTCAACTGCTTCACGTACGTCATATCCTTGTTGAACACTCGAAGCACGTACGACGCCACCCATACCAACGTAAGTCCAAGCACAAACGTTAATTGCACCGCGTTCCCAGCCTTCACGGCATCCATCCCCGCGAACGTTTGTAACCCGTAGTACGACGCGAACCCAGCCCCGGTGAGTCCACCGCCCAAAAGCATGACATCCTTGCGCGTGTACCCGAACGGCGCGTCCTCCCCATCATCCCCCGATGCCGCGCGCGTGATCACCACCCGCGCCTTAGACTTCATCGCCGTCGTCGTCGTCGTCGTCGTCGTCGTCGCCTTCGTCGTCGTCATCAGCAATGTGTTTTTGACTGACACCCTAGAAGCGCAGCGACGTCGCAACGTCATGGACGCCGCCGTCGCGGTCGGAATCACCGCGCGTCGCCCCGTGCGCGCGTGCGACGCGTGCGCACGCGTCATTATCATCGTCATCGTCGTCGTCGTCATCATCGTCGCGATTCGTCTCGTCGTCGCGTCGCGCAGTGACGATCAGATGTTTGAAAAAGATGACGTCGCGTCACTCGTTGGCGCCGTCGCCGCCGACCGCGGTCGATGTCGCCGCGCGGGGATGCACGCGTCGCGACGATACCGAGCGCGGACGATGCGCACAGGCGACAACGCACAGCGATATACGGCGCATTCTTCGCCATTGGTATCGGGACGCTGTGCCCATGGAATGTCTTCATCACCGAACGCGCGTACTTTGCGCGACGATTTACGAGCGGTGACGCCCCAGCGCGGGCGTACGTGGGGAATAATTTCGAGGGCATGTTTGCGAACGCCTATGCCGGGGCGAATTTGCTTGGGTTGTTGCTGTGCGCGCGCGTGATGGATGCTACGCGTGCGCGCGCGGGACGACTGGCGGCGCCGCTGGGCGTCGTCGGGTGCGCCGTCGGGACGAGCGCGATGGTGGCGTGTGCGTCGACGATGAGCGGAGATGCGGTTTTCGTGCACACTATTGTTGTTATTATTGTTGTCGGGTTTGCCAGCGCGTTGGCGCAAGGTGGTGGGTTTGCTGTGGCGAGTTATTTACCGCCGACGTACGCGCAGGCGACAATGAGCGGACAAGCGGCGAGCGGCGTGGCGGTGTCGCTTGTGGCGATGATGACCACAGCAGGGGCGAATGGCGCGTCGAATATGCAAGCAGTGGTGTACTTTTGTATTGCAGCGTGCGTGTTATTCGCATGCGCGTGGGCGACGTGGTATGTAGAGACGATTCCATTGTATCAAAAGTTGTTGATGGAGTCGTCGTCGAGCGCGACATCGACGTCGACTCGTGGACTCTTGGATGGCGACGCGAATGACGACGAGGACATAGATGAGGGCGGTGAAGACATTGAACTTAATCCATGGAGCGAAGACGACGAAGATGCGCGCGCGCGAGCGTCATCAACTGCAGATGTCGGAGAGTGTACAAAGTATCGTCTCGCCGTACTGTTGACATTCACCGTCACGTTGAGCGTGTTTCCGGCGGTGACAAGCGCGATACAAAGCGCACACAACCTATTTGGCAATCTCTGGTCACCGACGCTCTTCTTACTCTTCAACATCGGTGATTTAATTGGCCGACATTGCGCCACGGTGTATCCCAAAACACCACCCAGAGGCGACGCGTTGCTCCGTCTCGCTTTGGCTCGATGCGTCTTTGCGCCGCTTCTCGCGTCGTGCAACGTCTCCACCACCACCACCACCAATACTTGGCGTATTCCTCGCCTATTCACAAACGAATTCTGGCCAATTCTATTCATCCTAGCCTTAGCCATCACGAACGGTTGGATCGCGAGCCTTGGCATGATGCACGGTCCATCCAGAGCGTCGCTCGACCGGCGTCCGCGCGAAGGCGTCGCCCTCGCCATCGCCCTCGTCGCCGGAATCTTCATCGGTTCCTCGTTATCCGTGCTCCTCGTCACCGCGTGTACATCATCATTATCATAATCATCATCACATGTACCTTGTAGTGTAACGTACGCTCTGTATAGTAGAGCAAACTCGCGACTGGGCTCGCCGTCGTATGTCAACACAAAAAAACGAACACCGCCGCCGCCACACTGATCGCCATTCGGCGCCTCCGTCGTTGACTGCCTGACGACGACGACGACGACGTCGACGAGCGCACACACGTGAAGAACGCACACGACACGCGCACGCATCCGACCGACATGGGACGCGGCGGTGGACGCGGATTCGGCAAGCGACGGGGCGGCGGCGGCGGCGGTGGTCGAGGTCAAGGACACACCACTGGCGCGTTTTCGCGCGATTTTAAGCGACACAAACCAAACGAATGGGGCGCCGATCGCGCACCGAGGGATAATCGCACCGGTGGGAGCGCACAAGGTGGGTTTAACGACGTGAAAAAGGAAAATGAGGCGTTTGAGGCGTATTACAAGGCGCAGAAGATTGTCCCAGAGGAGGAGTGGGAGACGTTTTTGGAATCGCTTCGGTCGCCGTTGCCGATGACGTTTCGTATTAATGGAAGCGGGAAGTTTGCAACGCAAATGAGAGATCAGTTGGAGGGTACGCTGTTTGCACAGTTGATGCGAGAGACGGCGAATTCAGAGACGGGGACGGTGGATGAGGAGCTCAGGAACGTACAGCCGCCGACGCCGTTGGCGTGGTATCCCGAGCGTTTGGCGTGGCAGTTCAACTATTCTCGCGCGCAGTTGCGTCGACTTCCAGTGTTGCAAGGAATTTTTGATTTTATCAAAAACGCAAACGAGCTCGGGTCGATCTCGAGACAAGAGGCGGTGTCGATGATTCCGCCATTCTTTTTGGATGCGCAACCGCATCATAGAATTTTGGACATGTGCGCGTCGCCGGGGAGTAAGACGTTTCAGATTTTGGAACGCATGCACGGAGAGATGCTCGAGGGCGCGTCGAAGATGCCTACTGGGTTCGTCGTCGCGAACGATGTGGATTTGAAGCGTTGCAACTTGTTGACGCATCAAACAAAACGTGCAAACTCGCCCACGTTGCTCGTGACCAACCACGAAGCGCAAAATTTCCCGGTCATTCGCTCGCCGACGGGTGAAAAGTTTGAGTTTGACGCGATCTTGTGCGATGTTCCGTGCACGGGTGATGCCACGATGCGAAAAGCTCCTGACATCTGGAACAGATGGACTCCAGGCAATGGCAATGGATTGCATCCGCTGCAGCTCAAGATTGCCCTTCGCGGAGCGCAGCTCCTCAAGGTTGGCGGTCGATTGGTGTACAGCACATGCTCTTTGAATCCGATTGAGAACGAAGCTGTCGTTGCGGCGTTACTCAAGGAAACCGACGGTGCTTTGGAACTCCTCGATGTGAGCGCAGAGTTGCCAGATTTGAAGCGAAGTCCAGGATTGCGTGAATGGCAAGTGTGGGACAAGTTTGGATACCACCCAACGCTTGACGGACCGGAACAAAAGTACAAGTTGTGCGAGACTATGTTTTCCAGTGATGAAACGAAAAATATGCCTCTCGAACGATGCTTGAGATTGCTACCGCATCATCAAGATACTGGTGGGTTCTTCGTCGCAGTTTTCCAAAAGACGAAGGATATAGACGTCGAGGAAGAGCCCGTGCGACCGCCAAAGGAGCGTCTCAAGGTGGAGCTCACCGTGGACGCCAAAGAACATGTGTCGTTGTCGTACGACACGTTTAAAATTTTCAAGAAGAACGCTCAGCCGGTGCATATTGAAGTGGATGAAAAGGGCGAATATTTGCTTCCGCACCGAGGTCCGAGCGGTCCCAAGGGTGGCACAAAATGGCTCGGTATTGATCCGGTGTTGCCAGTGAACGACGAAAAGGTCATCAACAGCATTTTCGACGTTTATGGCATGGACCGTGAGCTCATTCCGTTGCATAAAAACTGTGTTACTCGCACGACAGATACGACGCGACCGAAACGCGTGTACATCATCACCGATGGTATGCGACAATACTTGGCGTGTGACGATAGAGAACAACTTCGCGTTACAGCGTGCGGCCTTAAGGCGTTTGAGCGTCAAGAAATCAAGGAGCAAGTTAAGGACCAAGAGACTGGTCAAGTGTGCGACTTCCGTTTGACGCAAGATGGTATGCCCATGATATTCCCTTTCGTCAATAATCGTATTTTACGACCGACTTTGGAAGACTACAAGACCATTCTGGAGCGGCGCACTTTGGCTTTCGAGCGCAACGCTGAGGCACCGGAACGCGCGGTGGTTTCATGCGCCGAAACCAAGGCGGCGTTGCTCGCGATAACGTTAGGATGCTGTGTATTAGTTCCGCGAGATGAAGATCTCGCGGCGATAGGGGCTACGAAGGCTGACTTGGCTATCGCGTGCTGGCGTGGACGCACGTCCTGCAACTTGTTAGTCAGCAAGGTTGAGACGATTCATTTTATTGACAAACTCAAGACTGCTCTGATACCAGCGCCGACGGACGCCATGGAAACGTGAAAAGTTGAAAAATAAACACATGTGCCGTCACGTTGGCACTCTTTCTGTAGTAGCACCCTAGAAGAAGATGTGGAAATGAAAATTTCAAGCATCAAAAAAGTTCAACAACCTCGACCTCACTTTGTCGCGCCTTCACCACTCTGGTGTGCATGCGAATAAGCGCAGTGCTGGTGATAAATATCACGTGTCCATCGTTAATATCGCGCGATTAGCGCTTTTATGCTACATTGGTAGATCTCATGGACCCAACGCTCGACGTCGACTGCGGGGAAGGCGTGGCGCTCGAAGTGCAAGCCCCGTTTGCCGAGCTCCTGGTCTCGGGAACAAAAATCATCGACGTGCGCACGTATGCTCTAAGTGAGCGCATGCTCAATCGACCAGTGTACATCATCGAAACCACGGGTGGAGTACCTGGGAAATCAGTTTTAGGTGATACAGTTGACAAAGACAAACTCCCAGAGGGCGCGAGCGCTAAAGTCGTCGGGTGGGTGGTGTTCAGCGCTTGTGATGCGTATACGAGCGCTGAGGCGTTCAAAAGCGATGAATCGAAACATTTAGTCGAATCTGACTCGGTGTATGCGTTCGGCAAAGGCGCACCAGGCACGGAATTTTTCGCTTGGCGAGTAGCTAGATGTGGTCGCGGTTGCGGCCCGTTACTCAGTCATCGCAGTCTCTACCGCAGCGTCTACGCCGTGCGCGTCGAACGCGAGACAGGATTCGATCTACCTAATGACCTGCGACGCGGGTTCGAATAGTACCGACTAGCGAATAGCGTGTAGTAATGAAAACAGAAAACAAGAAAACAACAAGGAAGGCCTCACAATTTCGCGTGTGATATGACAGCTCACGCGCTCGCGGCACGCCTTTCGAGCGTGCGTGCGCCGCTGCAGTGCGTAACGTCGCGCGTGCAACACAATTGGCATCGCCATCGTAAGGCGGACGTTTTACGTGAGCGCTTCTGCACGCGAGCAGCGGACCAAGGCGAAGTGGATAGCGTGAGAGACAGCGGTGTTGCTTCGACGTCGACGTCGTCAGCAACGGTAACGCTCAGCGTAGAAAAGGCGTTCAAACGTATGTGGACGCGTGCGGATAAATGGCACGTGCATGGAATTTCAGGTGGCGCGTACACCGTGCTCGGTGCGGCTTTGATGGTGCAGTGGGCGTCGCAAGACGTGAGCGCGTTGACGTCGTCATCCTACGTCATGCCCGAGCTCGATCTTATTACGACGGAAATCAGTCTAGCGCTCGCCACAGTGTGTGCGTTGAGTGGTCTTCCGCTGTCTAAAAGCCGCGGATGGCGCAAAACCGAGTTGAGCTTGCGGTCGGTGGCCTTTCAGCTCGTATTGACGTGGGAAGCGTTACGCTTTTCGGGCATCATAGACCGCACGGTGGAGCACGTACCGCTTTTGGACGACTTTTCATTTGCCATGATTCCATTTATATGGCAAACGTGCACGACGTCGTACATACTTTTATGCACAAAGGATGACAAGCGTTCTGCCATTGGCGTCTGGCTCGGCGTCCTGGGCTTTGGCGCTCAAATCTTCCCCGCGCACGCCGTGCTCGATTCCAGCACCGTCGCCGCCCTCGACGCGACGCGTCCAGGTCTATCCATACTTTGGACGCATTCCGTCTGTGGACTCATCTGGCTATTAAACTGGTCCACATTCGGCGCGTCTTTACGCGCCCGCGCCGCGCTGGTCGATGATACGAAATTTCGCGCCAATTTCCTCGCCCGCCCCTCCCTATTCTGGCTCGCGCTCTTCGCGTGTGACATGACAGCTCACGCACCATTCGTATCCTTTGCCGATTACCTCACCAGTAAACTCGGCGCCGTCGTCGTCATCTAGACTGTAATCCACCACTCCAACGCCGTCCCGGGTGTCAAAAGTCGGTCGGTCGGACCACGTCCACACACACATATGTGTGTGCCCAGATATTTTCAGATTTCAAAATATCTCCATGGTGTATGTACCCACACATCATAGAGTCATCATTCGTCAATATGCCCCTCCCTCATTGTAACGGGTACACGCGAATCTTTTTTCAAAAAGTGCGCGTTTTTCCACATCGCGCACGAGATCTCAACCACATGTCGGCGTTCGATGCGCTTTATATGCGACGTGTGCGTGCGCTTTTGCGCTTTATCGTCGTCGTCGTCGTCGTTCGCGTCGTCGTCGTCGTTCGCGTCGTCGGGGCGTCTGTCGGTGCTTTTTCGCGCGCGCGGCGGCGGCGGCGTGCGGCACACCGCGTCGTTGACGACCGCGCGCACACACACAACCCCGAGACCGTCGTCGTCGTCGTCGTTTCACCTCGCTTGGCGGGATTGAGACACAGCCGTCACACAGTCGTAATCGCGCACAGACATTCATTCATTCATTGCAACCACCAGGTGCCGTTGTTCGTGCGCTGGATTGATTGATTGAATTTGATTTGTGATTACTATACACGGGAAAAGGGCGTGCGCGCGATTCGAGACGCGTTTCAGGCACACATAGTGTAGTGTTGAACTCGAGTACTGCGTATTGCGGCGAGAGACGAGGGTTCGACACGACACGGGGACGGGGACGGGACTGGATTACTCGAGGACGTTTTGACAAGTAATCCAACCGCGTTGGGTTGTTGTATTTACGACGGACGACGACGACGACGACGACGAGTCGAAACGTAGTTGTTTTGAGCGTGAATATAACGTATATTATTCATTGAGAGAAGATACGCGCGCGTGCGTCTTCTTTTTGGTGAACGATGGAGGAATCGCGACGTCGACGTCGGGGACAGGCGACGGCGGAGAACGCGAAGGACATGGATGTGGCGGAGGATGATGACATCGGTGGATATCGCTTACGCGTGCTCGTCGTTGAAGATGACGATGACACGCGCGCAATGGTGGATTCTATGCTTCAATCGCTCGGAGTCGAAGTCGTGCACGCGCGCGACGGCGCTGAAGCGCTCGAAGCGTTGAAACGTTGCGACGAGGCAAGGATCGATATGATTTTGGCGGATATATTAATTCCCGAAGTCGATGGTGAGGAATTACTCGATGCAGTACGTACAAATACCAAGTTGCACGGCGTGCCAGTCGTCATCATGTCCACTGTGGACGAAAGACACGCAAAGGGTGAACGCATCGAAGGCGCGGGGGCGACAGATTTTTTAACCAAGCCTCTGAGCCGATCAATGCTGAAAGAAAGTCTAGCGCGTACGACGCGTGGGACGGCAACGATTTCCAATGACAGCGAAAGCGTCGATGCCGCAGGTGGTGCTGGCAGCGATGCGGCGCGACAGACGGGCAAAGAGTCCCCAGCCGAGGGTGGGTCTGGCGCCGACGGAAGCGCAAAGAGTTCGTTAACAAAGCAGATCAGCGCCGAAAAGGCTGGCAGCGGTGGCGATGGCAGCGGTGGTTCCGTACCGCGACAGAAGTACGATTCTGGCTCGGACAATCAGTACCATGAAAAACCGCTCACGCGCCGCTCGGAGGCGGAAGCCATGGATCGTTGGGCGAGTCGTGAAGGCGGTTCGGGTGATTGCGGCTCTGACGACTCTGCGCCGCGTACTGGAAGTGGATCGGGTAGTCATGAAGGCTCGGGCTCAGGCCAACGCGATCCGAACGATAACACGCATTTCCGTGGTTTGAGCGTACAACTCGTCAAGGCGCACGGAGGAGCGACGACGATGCTTGAATTGAGTCTCCCCGAAAATTCGGCGGAGAACGTCACAGTACGTCGCTCAAACTCGCGTTCCGCGTTTCAAGGGTTTCAAAAGTTTTTGAAAACCAATGTCAAGCAAGCTCCAGTGCACATGATGAGTATTGACTTAACGCAGCAGCATCAGTCGTTTTACGAAGCGTCATCCATCGGTGGCATGCCAGCAACGGATTACGTCAACTTTTTCGGTGCGGCGGCGGGTCCGTCGCATTCGTCGCAGCTCGATGCGCAGTATTCGCAGCAAACTCAGCAGCAACTGCAGTCACAACCGTCGCACTATTCCATGGAAATGGAGTACGCTGCGGCGGTGGGTCACGGTGCGGCGCATGTAAATCCCTTTTACACCGTTTTACAAACCGCCGCCGAGCACGCGCAGCGGGCGCCGTCAAACCAAGCAACTGAACATCGTGCCGCAGCTATTCGGCGATTTCTCAAGAAGCGCAAAGAGCGTAACTTTGATAAAAAAGTTCGCTATGAATCGCGACAAAAACTTGCGGTGTCTCGACCTCGCGTGCGTGGGCAGTTCATGTCAAACGCCACAAAGGGCGACTCAACGACAGGCAAGACCAAGCGCGCCTCCACGTCGAAAGGCCAAGTCAAAGAAGAGCTTCGTGAAGCCGAATACTGTCACGGTTCTAACGAAGGTTCCGGGGAGGATTCGAAAGAAGACTCCAAAGAGGGCTCTCGCAGTTCATCTCGTCAAGAAGGCCAAGGCTCGGGCGAATAATTTTCCATCTTACAGTCCAACAATCCTCTAGTCACATTCAAAACGCCAAGTGCCATCGCGCGTTCAAGAACTTGTACAAAGGATGCACACTAATGCGCACATGTAATACATTTTTTGTCTCTACTATCTAATTTAAGGACTAAACGTGACATATCGATCGTTAGGAAAGACGACAATCACATAAGCATCGCATCCTCGCGGTCGACACGGTTCGCGGATTGTCTTTGCCACAGGCGCGCCAGTAAGATTACTCGGCACGTCGCGATAGGCCCAAACTGTGACTATAGCCCACGGCGTACTATCGCTATTTACTAATTGGCGCGCGTGCTCAACGACGCGCTCGAGCTCGGGATGTAAGATGAATCCTTGCCAGCGGCTTGAACGGACCCTACGCACTTTTTCTTCACATCCATCGGTGTCTGGCGTAAATCCAAGACTCATGCGCCCAATCCATTCCAAGACACGCTCAAGGTCATCTACATCGGTACTGTTCGTTTCATCTCGTGACGGCGGTTCTATGGACCGTAAGAGCGCCTCATCTGCGTCGTTGGCACTCACGTTCCATTCGCGCGTTGTCTCTACATTTTCGCGTGTCTTCGCCGCACCTGCGTCCATGCCCGGTGGAAATTTCACATCCACATACTCATCATTCACACTAAACGCACAGCGCACCGATGCTTTCCCACGCGCATCTTCGAGCATCCGCGCACACGCCCCGATGCGATCATGAAACCTATTCGAGAGTTTAAATTTTGTTCGACGCAAATTTACGCTCGCCAGCCGCTTCCCCCACCCGTCGCGCGTCGTTTGCAATCCGAAAGCCTCCGCTGTGTCTCGCATGAAAGACCCAACGAAGCGTCCCTGCGTTGTCACACACCACACATCATCGCTATCGATCGACACCGCGGTCGTCGATGCGCGTCGCGACGCCGCGGTGGTCGTCGTCGCCGCGAATGCCGTCGTCTCTCTCGTCGCCGTCCCGTCGCCAACCTTCTTCATCTCCTCCTCCTCATGTCCGCGTTTAACGTGGGCGTGCACGAAATGCGGATCGAGCACATCCGCGATGGACATGGCACACTCGTAGTACCTCGTTCGCCCCATCGCCGCCCGCAAATCGCGCATGATTCGCGTCCCAGCTTCAACGTGTCCAACCTCGGCAGCCTCGTGTGCGCACGTCGTCAACTCCACCGCAGCCGCGAATGGGAACCGCGACGCGAGCGTGCGTTTGACGTCGCATTTCGCGTGCGTAAAGCTCCGCGCCGTGGCTCGTCGATTCGTCGACATTGCCTCGCGGTCGCCGAGGTGTGGGGACACGGGTGGTTAGCAAAAGTGCGCTCGTCACACGCACGCACGCACGCGATATGTTTGGCGAAGGCGTGCCTTTTGGTGACGTGCGTGCGCGCGGAGATGCGATGCGATGCGCGTCTCTTTCGCGATGTGCGCGTTTTTCTCGATCGCCGTCGCCGTCGTCGCCGTCGTCGCTGTGTGTGAATTGACTCGCGCTGACACACTGACCCAATGGATGCTGACGAATCGAATCGCTCACAGCCGAGTTGGTACGGTGAATTCAATTCACCCTACTACACCAAGTCGCATGAAGATTTCAGGGCGAAAGTGCGCGCGTTTGTGGATTCCGCGATTGCGCCGTACGTGCACGAATGGGATGAGTCAAAGACGATTCCGTTGGAGATTTATCGAGCAACGTACGCGGCGGGGATATTACCCGCGGTTGTCGGCAAGCCGTGGCCGAGTGATTTAGTCCCGGATTGTCCTGCGCCAGAAAATTTTGATTACTTCCATGAGTTGATCGTATTTGATGAGTTTGCGAGGTGCGGGAGCGGCGGGGTGCTTTGGGGATTGCTCGAAGGCATAAACATTGGTTTGCCGCCAGTGTTGAACTTTGGGAGCGAAGAATTACGTCGTCGCGTGGGCGTGCCGTGCTTGCGTGGAGAAAAGATTATTTGCTTGGCAATCACAGAGCCGTACGCCGGGAGTGACGTGGCAAACATTCGATGCGAGGCGAAATTGGACCCGAGCGGGAGGTTTTTCACCGTCACGGGTGAAAAGAAGTGGATTACGAATGGAATTTGGGCTGATTATTTTACGTGCGCAGTGCGTACCGGCGGTGAAGGCATGGGTGGAATTTCTTTATTAGTCATCGAACGGTCGATGCCCGGGGTGGAATGTAAACGCATGGACTGTATGGGTGTTTGGTGAGTATTCGCTGCGCGCGTGGCGCTTTTCGTATTAACCGTTTCTTGCTTTTTTCGCGCGTAGGGCGAGTGGAACGACGTTCATTACTTTGGATGAAGTCAAAGTGCCAGTGGAGAACTTGATTGGTAGCGCAAACGAAGGGTTCAAGTATATCATGCACAACTTTAATCACGAACGATGGGGTTTTGTCATTCAAGCCAACCGCTTTGCGCGCGTGTGCTATGAGGAAGCATTCAAGTACGCCCATCGTCGACGTACGTTTGGGAAGAGCTTGATAGAGCATCCCGTGATTCGACACAAACTCGCCGAGATGATTCGACAAATAGAGTCGACACATTACTTGTTAGAGACTCTTACGTATCAAATGAATACAATGAGCAAGCAGCAAGCGGCGAAAGCACTGGCAGGCATCACCGCGTTGGCAAAAGTACAAAGCACAAAGGTATTCGAATTCTGCGCTCGAGAAGCCGCACAAGTCTTTGGTGGTGCATCGTACACTAGAGGAGGCCAAGGGGAGAAAGTTGAGCGTCTTTATCGGGATGTTCGCGCGTACGCTATTCCGGGAGGAAGCGAAGAAATTTTATTAGATCTCGGCGTTCGACAAGCCATGAAGCAGTACCAAACCGCATTGTCTCGTTTATGATTCAACCAGAGGTTGTTGTAAGAAATACTACACGCTATTACGTTTTCTATTACTATCTATAGTGCGCCTGCGGCAGATATAAGCTCGCTTGACGAAGGAATGGGCTCTTTATTTTCGTCGGCGACGTTTTTTTCTAAAAAGTCCAACCAGAGATCCGCAATGGGTACCTCTTTGTTTTCTCCAGTCGCGCCTGTGACATTGAGTGCGACACCAATAGCACCTGCTGCAATACTCACGGGTGCGCGCGCAATCTTGCCTAACACACCACGCTTTTTGTTTCTTGTCTTCAACATTTCCATGCGCCGCTTCTGTTGTTCTGTAAAGCCGAGCATCCTTGACAATAAATCAAGAACTTCTTCCGCTTGCTCGCGTTCTAAATAGGCGATAAATAAATCACTCACAATGCGCTTGTCGAGAAGTTTCTCGCTTTCCACCATCATATCGCTACTCTTCTGCAGCGCATGGTGCAACGCCTTTCTAAGTTTGCTCGCGTCGCCCGTTGCTTTGATGCACTCCTCCTTGGCTATCTTCAAATGCCCCTCAAATGTCTGCAATTGATTTTCAGCGTTTTCTGCCTTGGCTTTTGCTTCTTGAGCTGCAGCGCGATCAGCCGTAGCTTGAGACGTCAATGCTGCGAGCTTTTGTCTCAAACTTGCGGCTTCAACGCGCTGCGATTCAGCGCTCTCCATCTCGGCGTAATACGCACCCAACGCCTTTTGCAAATTTGTCACCTCTTCATCGCGCTGACGAATAATATCGCGCAACTTTGCCGTCTCTTCATCGTTTCCACTCAAGTTGCGCTTATATTCGTTCAATTTCCTCTCGTATTCGCGACGTTCTTCTTCCCGAGCTTCATCAATTTCCCGTTCTTGTTCCTCGGCGTTTTCATCTTCTTCATCCTCCAAATCCAACAAGTGCGCCCGAAGCTTTTTGAGCTCCTTGTTCATCTTGCTGTTCTCAACTCGCAACTCCTCGAGTTCACTCGCCATCGTATCCATGGCCGTCGCAGACCTCGCAGCGTCCATGCCACGAAGCTGTTCCGCCGCACGCAACGACTCCGTTGTCGCCAACAGCCGTCTCTTGAGTTCGCCCACGTCCCCATCTGCATCATTCGCCTCCGCCATCGCCGCTATAATGGATGCAGTTTTTTCTTGCTCGCGCGCAGTCGCCGCGAGTACGGCATCCTGAATGCGTCGCTCTATTTCCGCTTCCGTCGGCATTGCGCCTCGAGTTTCAAAGTCGTGCTCCTTACTCAACGTTGACCTCCCGGGTGCATCATCGCGTGCATCGACGTTCGCAGTCGATGACCCGACGCCGCCTACTCTTTCACGCCCTCTATCGCTCGACGTCGTCGCTGCCGACGTCGTTGTGTCCGCAACTCGTGCGTTTGATCTTTCGTCGAGTGTGGTTGTCGTTGGTTGATGACTCAACGTTGACGACGACGCGTGTTGCGCGCGTGTTTTGTCACGTTCGGCAGCCACCTTGGCGCGCAGCGCCGCGATGCGCTCGGCCGCAGATTCCGCCATGACGCTTTCGCGTCGAGGCGTTGCGTGCGAAATTGTGACGCCGAGTGTGTGCGCGCACGCTGCTGGTTGCGCTCCATGGATGTACGTGCTATTTGATTGAAGATTACATGGATTCTACGCGCTAGGCATCGCCGCTACGATGTCCTCGTGATTTAATTTCACCACAAATTCGTTTACAGTGAATTCGAACGTACCGCCGTCGATTAATACCTTTAAAGTCGGCGCGTCTGTGAGACGCGGAACGAGCCAGAGAAATCGTCCGCCGACAAACGCCACACATCCTTCGCGACCGACAGCATCAGGCGTGCGCGAGTGACGAATAACTTTAACCACACACCCATGTAAGTCAATTCCTCGCGTTAAGCGCCGTCTGGCTTCGTCGCGCTTGACGTCTTTCACTAGGCCTTTCGCGTACCTGTCCCAGTGCGCTCGAAGCGTCGCGAGCGCGCTCCACGTGCACTTTTCTTTGGGCACTCCATGAAATCCTCGTTTGCGCAGCGCTGTGCGACTCAAACGCGCCGCATTGGCTTTTGCAAAGCGTTCCTTCAACTGCTTCGCGCGCGATTCACCGTGGTCTAAAGTCTTTGTCGCGTCGTCGAGGAGCAATGCCTTGTCGCGGCTCAACTTTGCGCGTAAAATATCGTCTTCATCCCCCATCGTGTCATCACCATTCATCGCCCTCGTTGCTAATAACTCACGCGTGTACTCTTCTACGTACGACCGTCGCGCGTCTCTCGCATCGCTCGTCACCATGTCCACAATGCGTTTGCGTTTTCCTTTCGTCGCGGTGGCTTCGTTCGCGCGCGCGCATACCTCAGCCCGTTCGTTCGCCACGAGCGGCGCGTACAACGAAGTCGAAGGATCCTCTGGGCACGCCGAAACGTCGTTCCCATCGCCCACACCGCGCCCCCCTCGACCGACGCGCGCGGGAGCAGCGTGTCCTTTAGTCTCAAGCACTTTTTGTTGCTTGGCTCGCATGGACGACGACTTAGCCGACGCCGCTGTCGCCGTCGTCGTCGTCGCCGTGCCCGCACTCGCGCGTGCGGCAAACTTCGCATCGAGCGATGCGATGCGCGCTTGTTTCTTTGCCGCCGCCGCCGCTTTTGCGGCTGCGTCGTCCATCCTGTGCGGCAGTCACTGACGGGCGATGTTTTCGCACCGGCTCCTTCTCCTCATCGCCTTTGCCATCCGAGCGGTCGCGTCGGCGTCGGCGTCGGCGTCGGCATCGATCGTTGTCATAGGTTCCATCAACGCCGACGTCATCGTTCGCGTCGATAGGCTTCCGCGCCCCGAGGAGACGCGCTTGAGTCCGAAAAACACCGTCGATGTGCTCTGCGGTGGCAAGGGTGCAAACCAAGCGGTCGCTGCCGCACGCGCGTCATGCGCGATCGATGACGTCAACGAAGATGACGACCACAATCGCGTGTCATTTGTAGGAAAGTTTGGTGCCGATGCGTACGGCGCGCAGTTGTTTGCTGAGCTCGAGGCTGAGGTTGACTTGACGAAGAGCGCGCGGTCGACGCGCGGCTCGCCGAATGGTTTAGGCTTGGTGATGCTCGCGGACGATGGCATTCCGAGCGCCGTGGTCGTTGGAGGTGCGAATGTCGATGATTGGCCCGAAAACGATGAAGTGCTCGCTCGAGAACTTCGTGAGGCGATTGGAAATGCGAAGATTGTGTTGCTTCAACGCGAAGTGCCAGAGAGAGTGAACATCCACGCGGCACGGGAGGCGAAAAAGCACAATGCCGTGGTCATTTTAGACGCTGGTGGCTCGCATAGCGCAGTTTCGCTCGAGTTGCTTTCGTTGATTGATTACGTGGCGCCGAATGAGAATGAGTTGCAAGGTATGGCGAATGCACAAAGTTTGGCTACGGACGACGATGTGATTCATGCGGCTCGCGTAGCGGTGGGAAACACGAATGTCAAAGTATTGGTGACGCTCGGCGCGCGAGGAGCGCTATTGATACCACGCCAAGGTGAACCCGTTCGCATCAAGGGAATGACACTTCCGAGTGGTGCGAGCGAGGTGGATGCTACGGCGGCGGGTGACGCTTTTCGCGGTGCATTTGCAGTGGCGCTCGCTGAAGGTCGGAGTGACACGGAAGCGATGCGATTTGCAGCTGCTGCAGGTGCTCTCGCAGTAACCAAGCTTGGCGCAATGCCAAGTTTACCATCACGTCAAGATATCGACCGTCTATTGGGCGTACACTCGACGTGCGGCGGTCCTCGTCAGACGCGTGCGCGAGGCGTTGTACCTTTGCAATTCGCAAGTCGGTTGAACTCCATGAAGGCGCGAGAAGATTTATTCACAGACAGCGACACAAACGCGCCAGAAGTTATCAATTTAATCAAGCGCATGGCTAGCGTGCGCGGCGTTTCATCGGTGTTTTTAAACTATCCCGAGCATTTTGTTGATGGAGGCAAAGTGCTCGCGGCAGCTGACTTGGCACGTGCCATGCGAAGTTTCAAACTCAAAATGGGTGCAGTTTGCGTGCGATTTCCCGAAGAATTTCGTCTTGGTGCGTTTACCAACCCGAATGAAAACATCAAGCAACGCGCAGAGACACTTGTACGCGACGCCTGTCGCGCCGCAAATGATTTAGGCGCTGATGAAGTCATCATCTGGCCACGTTACGACGGATATGATTATCACTTCCAAGCAAACTATGACGAGGCATGGGATTCAATGGTGGCGAGCTACAGAGCAGTGGCGACGAGTTCTGAGTGCAAGTCGTTAAAAATCAGCGTTGAATACAAGCCTACAGATGAAAAAAGTCGATTCAGTTTCATTCCATCGACAGGCTCGGCGTTGTTGCTCGTCGATGCTGTCGGATGCCCAAATTTTGGTCTAACATTGGACGTCGGGCACATGCTCGCGGCGGGTGAAAATCCCGCACAAGGCGTAGCACATGTCGCGGCTCGTGGAGTATTATTTGGAATCCAACTTGGCGATGGGCACTCGCGCCTCGGTGCAGAAGATGGCTTGATGTTTGGATCTGTGCATCGTACGATGTCCATGGAGCTCGTTCGCCAGCTGTACATGTCTGGATACGCCGGCAAGTTGTACTTTGACACGTTCCCGTTGAACGAAGACCCAGTCATGGAAGCCGAAACGAACGTTGCTACCGTGACGCACTTTTGGCGATTAGCGAAGGGCGCTTTAGGCGACGATTTAGCTACGGCTACGAGTTCGAGAGACGCTGTAAAGGTGGCACAAACGCTCCTCAAGCTCGAGCAGGGATTGTACAATTAGTCGCGAAACCATGTAACAAAATGTAAGCAACACCGCGCTATGATGTTTGGACTAGTGCATCGTGATGGTCATAGATCTTGAGTCTTGGTTTTGAGATTTGAGTTTACTCGATGCAGCCAGCACACCTTGGAACGTCTTTCCATACCGGGACGGGGACGTAAACGCACCACTGCGCACACGATGCGAGCGCACTCGCAGCGTAAACGCAAAGCATTGCGGCGTATAATCGAGAACTTTGCTTAGTGCGTGAGTTCATGTTTTGTTTGATCTTGCCGTGTAATGAAATGAGGAATTTTTTGTATGACAAACATCGGCTATGGCTACGATGCTCATTCACCACGCATGACTTTTGCAAATTTCGCAGCTTCATCGACATTTATGCACAAATCATCGCTCCGCCAGGGCATTGCACTCGCAGGAATAGTCACACCGACAGCCCATAGAAATAATCCATCACTTTCTTCAGCAGCTGTAGCTTCTTCACCCGCAAGACGATATTTCTTGTCACCCAAAATCGGGCACATCAACGCGCGTGAATGCCGCCGAAGTTGATGTGTACGCCCCGTTTGAGGGAAATAATCCACGAGCGTCAGCACTCGGCCACCTCTTGGGGCACTTTCGACAGTACTGACGACCTTCCACTTTGTCAGGCTCGCCTTACCACCCAGAGGTGTGTCGCATTCACCTTCGTTTTGCTCCAATCGGCCCTTGAGAATGGCTCGATACCGCTTCTTCACTGCGCGGTCCGCAAAAGCTCGTGACAACGATAACATCCCCTCGCGTGTTTTAGCTATGACTAATAATCCACCAGTGGCTTCATCTAGGCGGTGCACCGGACGCGGGCGAGCTAAAACACCTTCGACAAGATCCGGCGTCTTGCACAGATACGCCGCCATGCGCTCCGCCGTCCAACCACCGCCGCCAACTGTAGCGACCCCATCTGGCTTCACCATAATCGCACAATGCGCATCCTCATACACAATCGCAACATTACGATACTGCTCAGGTAAATCCGAACTCGGTAACTGTGGCGCGCCACTCGTGCGCGTCAAGATATCCACTCGAGCTCCGACGGCGGCTTCGTCCACGACGCCCGCGAACTCGTCGTTCACCAACACAACCTTCCGACGCAACGCCTTCTTCGCCGACGTCACCGACGTAAACCTCGACGGAAACATAACTATCAACGCCTGCACCATTGGCATTGCGCGTTCCACCGTCGCGCTCTCGACAATTTCGTAGTTTTTACGCGTCAGCACCGCAGCGGGCGCTTTAACCACCCCACCATTCGAACACCGTAATGCGTTCGACGACGACGGTGCGTTCGTCGCCGGCACCGGCGATGACGATGAAGGGTTCGTGTGCACCATGGCTCTTGATGTCGACGCGATCGGGCTTAACCTAAACATGCGTCAGGCATTGACGCACTGTTGCGTTGCTGCTCAGTCAGTCGCCAGTCCAACGCACGGCTACTCGGTCGTGATCGACGGTATACGGCGCGCAGTGCGGTGCGGTGCGGTGCGGTGCGATCACGCGTGGGGACGTGTAGCTCTTACGCCGTCGCCATCGCCGTCGCTGTCGTCGCGCGTCCGTAAGCTCGGCTGTCGGAATTCGCTGATCACTTCTGGATTGTTAATTTTCCAAACAAATCGCGCGCGCGATGGCGGCGAGAGTGAGTTCGACGGCGAGCGCCGATGGTGATGCGCAGAAGAATGTCGTGCACATCGTAATATTGGTAGCGACTGCGGTGCGAGACGTGGTGCAGTCGGCGGTTAAGCAAGTGCAGATTGCTGTGTTCACGGTGCTGTTTGGTTTCGTGCTGGGGATATTGGGTGCATTATTCTGGCGACGATTGAGCGTAGCGAAGGAGACGAATCGCAAACTGATGCAAAAACAGCATGATACGACTATAAAAGCAAAGTCTTGGCTAAAAGAAGCGCAGAAGACGAAGTTGACGCCGGTGAAAGCGCCCGTGGACGAGGTGACGTTTACAGAGGAATTCAAGGCGTTGTTCAACGCCCACGCGCCGATATGGACGTGTGATCCTTCTTACTCTCGAGCGCATTGGTTGAATCGCGTTATAGATGCTGCTTGGCCGTTCATCGACACAGGAGTGAGCAAAACTGTAAAGGAGAGCGTGGAGCCAATCTTGCGGGACTCGCTTCCGAGTTTTGTCAAGTGGGTCGGCTTTGAAAAGTTTACCCTGGGCCCACGTGCGCCGACACTTTCGGGCATTCGCACGCACAAGAGTCATTTGGAAAATGTCATACTCGACATCGAACTCACGTGGGGGTCTGATCCTGACATCATCGTCACGCTTTACATGTTTGGGATTCGATTTCCAGTCAAGTTGGCCAACTTGCAGTTGAAAATGGTTTTGCAAGTGGCGTTTGATCCATTGGTTGACATTTTACCATGCATTGGTGCTTTAGAAGTGTGTTTGACTGAGATGCCGGAAATTTTGGATTTCGGGTTGTTCATTCCACCGAAGATCGATTTGATGTCAATTCCAGGCGTGCATGGGATGGTGAGAAACATTGTGCAGCAGTCCCTTGCACCGTTGATGTTGTATCCATACAAGCTTCATATGCCCATCATGCCGAATAGTGGTATTCAAGCTTCTTCAACGGGCATGTTGCGAGTGAAGTTTATTTCTGGTACAGGATTCTTCAAGCGCCGTAATTACAGTAAACTTTCCCGAAAGGCAGGGAAAAAGTCTGGGAGAATGACGCGCCTGCTCAAATCAGACACGTACTTTATCAAGTTTTGGACTCGTGACGCTCGTCAGTTGCAAACCCCACCGCGTAACGGTGATGTACCAAACTGGGATGGAACTCCAGATTCTTTTGTTTTATGTGACCGAGACACCACACTTTTCATGCGACTTGTGAAGACCGGCGCAGAAAGAGTGAGTAACTACGGCGAATGCCAAATTACGTGCGGAGAAATAGCCGACCGTGAAGGACCTGTGACGTTGGAGCTACCCTTTATCGAGCCATCGTATTACAAGGAAGAGTGTCCTTTGGAGTACCTCATCGCCGCAGACGGTTACACGTATGATGAGATCATGCAACGATACGCTGACATTGAGGCGTGGAATGAAAAGGCTGAACAAGACGCCGTGCAACAGCGCGCCAAGTACTTCTATCGCGCCAGCACCGCGAAACAAAGTAAGAACAAGGTTGCGCTGCCAAAGACGATAAATCATCCCACAATCAAGGTTGAATTGGAGTACATCGATACTGGTACTCCCGATGATATCGATGAGGAATACGAACAAGGTTTACTCACTGTCGAGCTCATCGAGGCGCGTAATATTTTGCGCGTCTCGGGCAAGCCACCCAACCCCAAGGTAACTGTGAGGTGCGCCAAACAATACTTTGATAGCACAAGAAAGATGGGCACATCTCATCCAAAATGGGATAACGAGCGCTTCGTCTTTTACAACGTGCTTGCTGATCTAGATACCATCCGTATTGAAGTCACAGGTCTCAACGACGTCAAACTCGGCTACTGCGAAATCGACGCCAAGCTTGTGCGCTCAAACGTCATGATCCGCGACCTCTTCCCTCTCCAAGGCGTCGATAAGGGTTCAGTACTATTAGTCTTAACATACGCCCCTATGGCGTCAAAACAAGTCTTGACACGCCAAGCCTCCACAATGTGATAACAACCTCCACTAGTACCTTTGTCCCTCACGCCTCGAGCACCCTCACAGCGCGACGCGACGCGACGCGACGCGACGCGACGCGCGAAAATTCCCTCGCGATGGGTCAAAGTAGACGATATGAACTCACGCCAACCGCGACTGCCACCGCGCGATTGTTCCAGTCGCCCACCGCGGCGTTGAAGCCATCATTCGCAGAGGGGGAACAACAAAAAGCACGACGACTCCAATCGTCATCTGTGAAAACGCCGCTGAGGGACGCGACGAACGCGCCGTCGCGCATGTCGCCCATCACGAAAGAAACAGAACTCCGCGTCACAATTGCTCGCATGAGCGCTGAGCGACAAGAATCAGACGCGGCGTGGGCGAAACGTGTCGCTGACGCAGAGCGCGCATCTTCGTCGGCGGTGAGCGAGAACGAAGAGTGGCTCACGCGCGCGCTTCAAGCGAAAGCTAGAGATGCGTCGATGTTAGAAGTGAAGAATCACGCGTTAAGTAAACGAGTGGTGGAGTTGGAGTTGTTGGTGAAGGCTGGGGAGAATAATTTGCGCGATGCCTTGGATAAGTTGGACGCGTACAGAGCGGAATTGAAGGAAGCCGTGTCAGACGCGAAAATTGTGCATACTAGGTACAAGGCAACGAAACGTGCGAGGAATGATGCCAATGCACTCGTGAAAGCAATGAAAGATGAAATCGCGCGTTTAAATACCGCGCTTGAGGTCGCCACGGCACCACCATCTGAAGAAGACGAGGCAAATGCGTCCGAGGAGACATCCACTGACGTCGTCGTCGCCGAAGCGCGTGTGCCTTTCTCCTCGTCTCGTCTCAGCGCACTCGTACGCATCCCAACCAGCGTCGCCGACACATCTCTCGGTATCATGACATTCATCCTCGAGCAGCCGCGGCCATTGGTCGCCGCAGCTCTCGCATTTGTGCACTTTGTGGCTGTCGCGCTCTTTATGACCATTCGCGTCAACGCTCACCGCAAACCTTCACCGACGACGCACCACCACCCCTTCGACGTCTCCACATTCGACGTCTCAGGCTTCATGCGTGCATTTCACACATTGTTCTAGTCATCGACGCGTGTTCTCGTACATCTCGCGTCTCAATCGTCATGTAATGTCAGGTCATTAAAGCATCATTCGCACCAAATGTCCGAACACGGGCGAGAGATGACGTCGACGTGCACCGACGTCGCCCGCGCCGGCACACACGCACGCACGGCGCGTCGGTGACGCACGCACGCGACAACGACGAAGACGAACATGTACGCATCATCTTCGATCACGACGACGACGATGGGCGCGCACGCGGCGTGCGCGCCGCGCCGCAGCGCAACGTTATCCTGTGTTACGCGCGCGACCGCACGCGCGGTGCCGGCACCGGTAACGATGGCGCGAGGCGGTTCCGTGCGCGCGCGTGGGGCGACGGTGGTAGCGATGACGGCGACGAGTGCTGAGGCTCGCGCGGTTGAAGCGCAAGCGTGGATTGACGCGTGGAAGTCGGGCACGGCTGGGGGCGCGGCTGGGAACGCGGCGGGCGCGTTGGAATTGCGCCGGTCGACGGCTCGGGCGTTGGGCGAGGACGAAGGCGGTGCGTCCTTGAGCACGACGTCTTTCGGTACGATTGGCTTGAGCGTCGGCTTGCCTTTGTTAGCGTATGGGTTCTGTGCGTACTTTCAGTTTCTTCCTGGGAGCGACGTTTCGGCGTTGATGTTGATTTATGGGTTTCCGATTTCTCTCATCGGTTTCGCGTTGAAATACGCCGAGTTGGAGCCGTTAGAGTGCATCACGTATGCCGATGCGTTGAAGCTTCGTGAAGAACAAACGACGTCGATTTTGACGCAAGTTCGTAACGATGTCACTCGTTTCCGTTACGGTGATGAGCAACACTTGGAGGAGGCGTTGAAGATTATTTTCCGTTTCAACCGCCCCGGTGGCTTGCGTCGCAACCAAGCCCCCGAACTCGTTGGTTTGTCCGAACAAGTCATCAACGACCGTTACGCCTTATGCCTCGTCTTCGACTCGCCAAAGATGGAATTCTCCGATTGGACGGAACGTTTGGGTAAGATTACCGGCTTTTTCGGCCCAGGCGTCGTCGCCGCCGCCACGCAGCTCGAAGGCTCCAAGGTTGAAATCGCCCTAATCACCACCGGCAGCGGTGGCGGTGGCGAGATGGAAGACATGGAAGTCTTACCGCCGCTCATGCCTGGCTTGCCCGCGCGTTACGTCAAGCGTGGTACCGCGTAAACGTCATTGTCCCACATCTCTCCTAGTCAACATGTAACCAAGAAAAAAGTACACACCACCCACCGAGACCACTGCATCCACACACGTCGAAGCGATGGACGATCTCGCGCGCTTCGACGCATCGAGCGATGAAGAAGACTTTATCGCGCGCGTTCGTGCGCGCGAAGCTGCGGATGGCGACGACGCGGCGGGCGCGCCAAGGGACGAAGGCGTTGAGAAGGCTGGCGGCGGCTTGCGCAAGGATGACGGGGACGAAGGCGTCGACAGACGGTCGATCAATGCGTCAAAGCTCGATAGTAAACGTGAAAAGAAACGCAAGGCAAAGGCTGAGCGCGCGAAGCGGCGAAAGATTGAGAAGGAACAGTTTGCGTCGACGAGAAGGGATGAGGACGAGGACGAGGCTGGCGAGGCGGCTGGCGACGACGCGGAGGGCGAGAAAGTGTTTCATGGCACGTTTAACGTCGAAGGCGTGATGATGGATGATGAGTTAGTGCTTGTGGATAAAAAGTCCAAGGCGGTGTATTCGAGCACCGAGCGTGGGGCGAATGGTGAACACGTGCGCATTGGGACGTGGGACGAAGCGACGCAGAGCTACAGATATTGGAAGGCGGAGGAGAAGAAGAAAACAGATGACAAGCCGAAACTGGCTTTGAATGAACGTGGAGAGACGATTGCGGCGATTTTTAAGGGCGATGCCAAGTTAGCGGCAGAGTTCAAGGCACCGACAGAGGTGGAACATCCATTTGAGACGGACGCGGATGACCACTGCGAGACGTCGCCCGAGGCGCACGAAAACATTGCAAACTTTCTCAAGGCGCTGTGCGGGCAGCTCGGCAAGACGCCTAGCGAGTTGGTAATTTACGACCCCTATTACTGCGCTGGTGGTACGCGCAGAAACTTAGCTTTGATTGGGTTCACAAATGTCATCAATCGCAACGAAGACTTTTACAAAGTCATCGAGGAGAACCGTGTGCCAGAGCACGACGTGTTGGTGACGAATCCTCCGTACAGCGCCGATCACATTGAACGATGCGTGACGTTCGCGGCGGAAAATCTTGCCGCTCACAGTCGACCGTACATGTTGCTTCTTCCATCGTACGTCATTCACAAGGATTATTACTTGCCCGCGCTGCTCACTGGAGGCTCGCGCGGAAAAGACAAGGCCAAAGTGATGGAAATGAATAAAGCCTCAGAGAAAGATAGCGACGACGACGATGAAAACGATGGCATAAAAATTCATGGCGGTGGCAAAGGACGAGCACAAATCTTGCCATTTTACATTGCCCCAAAGAAGCGCTATTATTACTGGACGCCGAAAGCCATGGTCAAGGCACGCGCGGCGAACAAAGGCCAAGCCGAAGAAAGCGCCAAAGCACGTCGTAAGCGCACGCACATTGGCGCCCTCGGCGAGCGCACATCTCCATTTTTATCATTTTGGTACTGTTGCTTTGGTGAACGTCAACGTGATGCGTTAGCTTGGCATCGTAAACTCCCTCGTGTTGACGTCTATGGCTACGTCTTGGCGCGACATCCGAATGATTTACCGCTCGCTGTTCTCGACGAATGGGATCCTCGACGAATCGCCGCCGTCGAAAAAGCCAAAGCTGACGGCGTGGAAGTTCCAGGTCTCACGTCCTACGCCGGTTTTACCGGAGCAGCTGCCCCAGCAAAGAAGAAATTCTATAAAAACTTCTAGTGCGCGTCATTGTAAAACATTCCTCTCTGAAAAAGTCAACCACGACTCGCGCACGCAATTTCGTGATAATCTGGCGCCCGCCGCGTCAAGCGCCCGCCTGTGCGCGCCCGTGATGCCACCGAAGCGCGGGAAACAACTGTCCAAACCATCCTTGGCGGATAAATCCGTGCGCGAGGTGCCGTCGGCGGTGCTTAAGGCGTGGAACTTGCATAACAAAAAGAATAACCACAAGGCGCTCAAGGAAGTTGACAAAGTGCGCAATGCGGCGTTGGCAAAGGTAGCGGGAAGAAAAGACATCAACGCAGACGTGGGTAATGCTGAGTTTGATGAGCACGCGTTTGCGCTGGCGTGTGCGCACCACGTCAGGTTGCAAATCGTTGAAGACGATGAGGCGATGACGCTCTTGGATTCGGGCATGCCAAAGGCTGGAAAGGTTGTATGGGACGCGATTTCGCAAGCTTTGATTGAGACTGGTGGGACATGTGCTGCAGTGAATGCCGCGTGTGCGACAGCGTACATTGTTGCTGCACAGTTGAGCGATGAGACGGAAAAGGAGGCGGAGAGATTGTTCTCAGCGGCAGCTGCAGCGCTGACGACGGTAAAAGATGAGTCGGGAGCAGCGGCGACACGCGCCATACGCAGAGAATTTAACAGAGGGAAAGGTGAGTGCTCTTATATGCGACATTATATTTTCGATGCGGGTAAATCTGGGGAAGACTATGCGTTGCGCATGTCACAGTGGGAGCCGGTGAAGTTTAGGCGCAGCGTCAAGGACGCGATTAGGATCCTACACAAACAAGGTGGGGATTTCTTAACTATTTCGCAAGGAGATCTATTCCGACGTATGACGAAAGAGTACGCTTCTAGGCAACTGGATATACTCAAGACCAAGGTTTTCAAAGAAACGGGCGAAATACGGGAGCAGATACTAGCGCGCGACGCACAAGAGAAGCTCGCCGCAAAGCCACGGTTAAGCGCAGAAGACAACCTTATGAGCGTACTAAAGACCGGAGTGACGCTTGAATTGCCAGAAAAGCAGAAATTGAGTGAGTCGGATAAGAGATTGCGCCAATTAGACACGGAGATGATCCGAAATTATTGGAGCACAGCCGAGAGAAAAGCTCAAGAATTGTTTGTATCGGTTGACGCGGTCAAGGCGGAAATTGATTCTTTAAAGCACAATGTAGAACATCAAAAATCGATGGAAAGAGCCCTGCAGTGCAAGGAGACGTTGAATGCCATGCTGAAGCACGTGGAGAGCTCGGAAGGCTGGATTAAATTTACGTGTCCAAAGTGCAAAAGTCAGTTGAGTCACGGCGGTGCGTTTCGCGAACATGTTTCGAAGCACTATCCGATGAGTCTTACCGCTGCTGGTGTTGAAATCTCTAGCGACATCGATTATATATTTTCAAGCATGCAACTCCCGGGGAAGGTGGGTGAAAACACGCTAGAAACGGTAGTCAGAAAAGATGCGCGCCTGAGCGTTGACTTTGACGTTTTAGAACCGAAGTCAATTCAGGATTTCGCATGGCTTCAACGTGCTGAAGAGGGTTCAAGTGTGAAATTATATCAACCGACAACAATCAAAGATACTGTGGATAACGTGCCAGATTTTGTGGCGCTTGGGCAGGTTGTTAAAAGGAACGACGCCGCGCAAAAGTGGAGATTTCCAGATTCTCGAGCGAATTCAGTTCACGTTGCCAGGAAGCGCATGTACTTTGACGCCCTCGAGCGGCTCTCTGAGAATTGTTCTGACGCAGGATTACGGGATGGTATCGTCAAGCACTGTACTGACCCAATGCTCATTCCACCGATTGATTCGAAGTGGGCCGAAGACGATGATGTTGAAGATGGATATGGAAACGAGTTCCTCGACAATTATTACAATTGTATGTCTAAAGACGCTATTGGCGAAATGAACTGGCTCACATTTTTCGAACAAGAGCACAAAGTCGATATAGATGCATCCAATTGGAGGTTTAAGTTGTCCAGCACTTGCTTTCCATCGTTTAGTCTTGGTTCCTCCTTACAGGACCAGGCGAGAGAAACGGTGGATTTGAAACCAGACCGGCAGACCATGGAGGAAGATATACAGAAAGCGCTCAATTTGATGTATAATAGTGGAACGCTCACAATGCGACTATTACAAAGTATTGGTGGATTTGTGTACGCCAAAGAACCTCGATCTTCATTGGAGAAGAGAAAGTCGCCGGTGACGATGTCACAACTTGTGGAGCGTATACACCATTTGTCGATTGGCGACTTGGGTGCGTTGTGGGCATGGGTTCGGTCGCAGTTTATTGCAAAAGAACATTTGATGGCATACACATTAGTAGATCACGATAAGTTGCCGCCTTCAGTTGAGAAACCATGGTTCACTACCGGAAAAGATGCAGACGGTACAACGGTGATCAAATTTTCATCAGACATGGACTCTCCTGTATCACACAAAACAGATGGCGAGCTTTTGGAGGAAATCTTAAAAGAAGATCACATTGACAGTCCGCAGGCAGTGTTGGGTCAAGTTGACAAACACATGGCGAGGCGCGAAGACTGGAAATTGGATGATAAATTTGCAGCCAACTTGGAAAGTGCGAAAAATGCCGTGCAATACTTTGTCACGTTCAGTGATCTTATTCGTGACGTACTGATGGTTTTCAACTCGATCATCACATCCCCACTTCTTAGACCGGATGCGCGATTTCATTCAGAAGAGCACATTTCGGAGGAACTTTGTGAAATGGTCTCGAAAACCTGGTCGGCGATGAAATTTTTTGACGTCACCGAATTTAGAATTCGCAAAAATTCCTTCACGTGCGAGTGGATGGATCATAGACGTAGTGACCAGCACCATTTAGAGCTCATTCGTCCATCTGGTGACGAGAACAAACCCAAAGATTTCACAAAAATGCAATTTCTTCACTCCGTGGATGCTTGCTCATTAGTTCGAGAAAACACACTGAAAAGTGCAACTGGATACGTGGTGGACGATTTCGACGACAATGTTGCATCTGACGCGACGCCTTGGATCGACCAACTTTCATGCATGGAACAATCGAAAGCGGATATGCTCCAAATGAAAATGGAACAAAACCAGTCGATTGCTGACGAACTCAAAGAGATTCGAGATTTTGCTCAAAGTCTCCCGGCTCGCGCGGCAACATTGATTGCGCTAGCGCAGCGACACCTCATGGATGTCAAGTTAAAACTGGAAATTTTGTCCGCTGAAAGAATTCAACTCTGTATGAAGATTGTGGAGGATGCAGTCGTCAATCATGAACAGTTCTTGCGAACTGTAATTAATAGCGCGTTCAGAACTGAGCTGTTGCGGCGAGCTCGCATCGAGCGAGAAACTAACCAACAACGACTGATGGATGATCTCAACGCGGCGGAGCTTGAGACTCAAGCTAAAGAAGAACGCAAGAATAAAACCAAAGAAAAGGAAAAAGCTAAGAGACAGGCTCGTAAAGAGCTCGAGAGGAAGGAAAAAGAAGATCGAGAACGAGACGAGCTTGAAAGACTCGAAGCACTTCGCAAGGCGGAAGAGGATAGACGTGAGGCGGAACGTCAAGCCGCAAAAGCTGCGCGAGAGGCTAAGCTTCGAGAACAAGACAGAGCGCTCGAAGCGAGACGTATTGAGCTTGAAACGCTCGCCATGCAAGAAGCAAAAGTTCGTGCAGCAGAGTTAAAAGAAGAACAAATCCGGAAAGCTAAAGAGGACGCCGCAGAAGCGAAGCGACGTAAGGCTGAGGCTGCAGAAATGGCGCGTCGCGCAGCCGAGATGATACTTGAACAGGAGATGGCATCGCAACATGATTCCGCCGAATCGATATCATCTCCTGACAGCGGTGACAAGACAAAGGAGGTTGACATTGAGCATGCGTCTCCACCATTAACTCCACCGCTTCCAGCAGGTCCGCCACCGCCGATGCCGGCGAGTGTGCCACCGACTCCTCCGGCGTCGATGGCGCATCTTCAGGCTCCTCAAAGCGCTGACTTCATGCAACTCAGTCAGTACATGCAAGCTATGGCCATGATGCCGATGCCGATGATGCCCCAGCCGATGTATTACGCACCTCCTAGTATGCCGGCGTATTATCCGACAAATGCAGGCATACCAGTCTTCGAAGAGACGCCACAGGAAGCCGACAAAGATGAGGAAGAAATCGATCCGAATGCGTCGTTCGTATTTGCAGTCATCAAGACGCTTTGGCACGTCGTGGACTTCCGAGACGAGATCATTGACGCCCCAACGCAACGTCAGATGCAGACGTTCGACGAGAAGGCTCTGAAAATTCTCAAGCGTGACTTTCTTCAACTCGAGGTGGGTGACTATTACGATCCCAGTGCACTTTGTGGAGCGCTATCAAACTTTGGTTTATTCAACATAGCGAAAACCGGGCCCTCGGCTTTGTACTCTTTGATGTTGAAAACGTTTCATAGAGGTCTGCGCCCACTCGACGCGCCATCTAGCGGCGACTCTGGTACCTCACGTGATTGGTTGGACGCCATGGATGGGTACCGTAGCGCCGTGCACGCAAACTTTGGTCAAGACGTGATTGAAAGCACAACCTGCTCGGGATGTTCAAAGTGTGAACAGAAGCGCTACACTCAATTTATCAAAAAGCTTCCGATGTCAACATTCGCAGGGGACGACGTACTTCCATTTGCTGAAATGTTGGAATCTCTTAAAGGCGAAGATGCGGTGTGCGAATCGTGTGGCGAAGTCGCGAGGACGACTAAATCTATTCGATGCGCCAACGGCCAACCACCGGAAGTGTTCACATTCGCCATCACGTGGGGTTCGACATTCCTGGACCCAGACGTCATTCAAAGCGCGATGGATTCGATTCCACACATGCTCGCGCTTTCTGACATATCACCAGTAACCGGCGACGCCGACTGCGCGAATGAAGAGTATCGACTAAAGGCGGTGATGTGCAGTCGAGGAGATTACCAATACCTGACGTTGATCAAGGCGGACATAAGAGAAGATCGATGGCTTATTGAATGTGAAGAGAATCGTTCTATGGTTCCTACGGCGTGGCAGCGCGCAATGACGTTGTGCAAACAAGGACAAACCGCACCAAAGCTTTTAATCTTTGAACGACGACGACACACTGAAGCCGCGTTGGACGGGAGCTTCCTCGGCTCTGAAAGTGAAACTGACGAAATCATTTTGGACGTTATAGATACACAATTACAAATATAGCTTATAGCACCGTACCAGTAGGCATTGAAATAGATGAATCAAACAATAACTAGTAATTACTCGTACTCGTTGCCGGTGGCGAAAACCAGCATGGCTGCTCGTGGCAAACATTTCACGGTGAGTCTTTCACAGAACGCGCGGCTCACGTCTTGAATCGTCGCGTCGCGAATACAAGAGCTTCTGATAATATGCAACCGAACGAGAGCACATGGTTAAAAATCACACAAAACATTAAACACAGCATTCGAGCGCGCGACGAGCGACGAAACGCGCAAATCAAACATAAATGAAGACGAAATCCGCACCTTGTACGCTCATCGGTAACTCTGAAATGTCCACCGCTGTCCCGGCGTCAAAAATTGTCAAATCCGCGAGCGTGAAGAGCAAATTTGGTTCTTCCGAAATAGCATACGTCGTATCATCGTACGTCTCGCTCGACCAGATTCGCTGAATGTATTCTCGCGTGCGTCGCAACCGTTCATCTAAATCGTCGCACGTCAACAACTTTGGACAGTCCAACAACATGACAGCTATCTTTTCAATCTTAAACACATTCGCGAGATACATCAAATTCCCGCTCGCGCGTTGTAAATCCATCGTTATCACGAGCTCTGGTGCATTTGACACTAATCTCGCCACATCCATACCCGGCAACGCCAACGCCTTTTCCACGCGATCCCATTTCACGGCTAAACGAGCAACGTCTTGATAAATGGCATCCACGCGTACCAACTCTTTCGACACGCGCTCGGCTTCGAAATCCCTCAACCCTCTCTCTCGTAGAAACAACTGCACGCGCAGCATATCCACCGCCACGGACGCCACCGTGCGCCTTTGATCGACGTCGTCCTCGTCCTCCGCGGGCGCCTCGCGAAACGAACGAATAAGCTCCTGCCTCGCTTGCTCATTCGCCATCTTACACGCCATCTCGAGCAACTCGCGCGCTTCTTCGACGGCGCGATCGAGTAAGGCTTCATTGAATCCTAGATCGTCGTCGTCGTCCCCGACCACGTCGTCGCCGTCGCCGTCGCCGTCGCCGCGCGCTGATGATTTCGCTCGCGGGACTGTCCACAGCGCGCGCTTAGGCACGCCCGAGCGCGACGGCGTGGACGACGACGTGCACGTCGCGCGCGATGTCGCGCATCGCGACATCATCGCCCCCGTCGTCATCATCGTCGTCGCCGCGCGCGCGCGACGACGACGACGACGGGCGATGGGTGGCGCGCGCCGGCGAGTGTCGTCCACGGTGGAGCGCCTCGGTGCGTCACAACGCGTCTGTCTACTCACCGCGTCGTCGTCGTCGTCGTCGTCGTCGTCGTCGGACGTCCGTCGTCAGACGCCCGTCGCCGGTACTCGTCGCCGGTACTCGTCGTCGTCGTCGCGTGCGGTGTGCCGTAAAGCCCCCGTCGTCGTCGTCGCACCAGCGGAACAATGGTGGTGACCCCAGGCGAGCTCAGTGACTCGTGCTCCGACGCGGGATCGGCGCCGCTCAAGTACCCCACCGATGCATCGTCGTATGAATTGTTAGAAGAAGTCGGCACGGGCGTGAGTGCGACGGTTTGGCGAGCGAGATGCGCGGCGAATGATGAAATTGTCGCGGTGAAGGTTTTGGATCTCGAAGAGCACGAACCTGAACATTTGGATGAGATTCGACGCGAGGCACAGACGATGAGCATGCTGAGTCATCCGAACTTGGTGAAGTATCATTGTTCGTTCGTTCACGAGAGCGCTTTGTGGGTGGTGATGCCGTACCTGGCTGGAGGGAGCGCGTTGAACTTGATGAAGTGGTCGCACCCTGGCGGGTTTGAAGAGCCCGTGATCGCGTGCATCGTCAAGGCTGTGCTCAAGGCGTTGGACTATTTTCATCGAAATGGCAATATTCATCGCGATATCAAGGCTGGTAACATTTTGGTTGATGAGAATGGGTCGGTAAAGTTGGCTGATTTCGGCGTGAGCGCGTCGTGTTGGGGCTCTGGAGGTCGACCGCGGTCGCATCAGACGTTTGTCGGTACTCCGTGTTGGATGGCGCCCGAAGTGATGGAGCAAGAACACGGATATGACTTCCATGCCGACATTTGGTCGTTGGGGATCACCATTCTCGAGCTCTGCCATGGGCACGCGCCGTTTTCAAAGTATCCTCCGATGAAGGTGTTGTTGATGACTTTGCAAAATCCAGCGCCAACTTTGGAGGAACGCCCGGATGACGATCGCCATTTTTCTCGCGCACTTCGCGATTTCGTCAGCTTGTGCTTGCAAAAGGATCCCTCCAAGCGCCCAACTGCAGCCAAGTTGCTAGAGCACAAATTTTTGAAGGAGGCAAAGAAAGCCGACTGGTTGGCGAAAACCTTGCTCGACAACATTCCGTCCTTAGGCGAGCGCACGAAGGCACTCGCCGAGCGTGAGAAGCGTCGACGTCAAGAATCAGCGAATGCTGTCGGCGAAGAACAGAAAGAAGCTGCATCGGCCGAAGCGTACAAGCACGGCGTGTCCAATTGGAACTTTGACGTCGAAGACTTGAAGGCGCAAGCGGCGGCTATGGATGACCCTTTGGTTAGTGAGGCGGATGCAATCGCCGCCGCCAACGCGGTAGCAAACATGAATCTTGGTGACAAGAAAGGTGTGGAGAAAAAGGGTCGATTCGAGATTATCAGCGACGAAATGCCAGAGCAGTCGCAAACGTCGCAGTCGACGCACGTGCAACGCCGCGGTCGATTCGACATCATTGAAGAGTCACAGCGCGCAAGTCGAAGCACGTCACCTACGCGCGCGGCATCTCCTGCACCGACGGGTTCGATTGTCCGCAAGAAATCCGTACAAAAAGGACGCTTTACCGTTCACGACGAGAATGACGGCGGCGCCGCAGCCATGGGATTGGATTTACGCTACTTTTCAGAAGTCGTGCAATCTGCATCCTCCATGCACAACGCCCTTCGTGATTTGTACGCCCAAGCCCAGGCTCAAGAAAGTCGCATCGTCGAATTAGAAGATGAAAACGCTCGGCTTCGCGCCAAGCTCGCAGAATCCGGCGCGTAAAACACATTTAAAGACGCCACCCGCTTGTATTTCTAGAGTATGATTCACAAAAACTATTTCTCACACGCAGCGCATCTCATTCCCCAGGAATCATCGAGTACGCGTACCCTGGTTCACGTCGCCACACCTGCGCCATGACGAAACAACTCCATCCGCCTGCCGCCGCGCTCATCGATCCCACGACGACCAACGCCGTCGACGTGCCGCGTTCAACCGCTCGAGGCAAATCAATCACCCCACCTTGATACATCCCATACACCCCCAAACACGCGCATCCAACGACGAACAATATCGGTCCAAGTAGTTTTGTCTTCAAAGACAGCGCCCGCCATTCGCGTTCCAGCCTCATCGTCGTCGCATCCTCCTCTGAATCATAATCATCCCCGTCACCGTTCCCATTCGAATGCGCAAGTTCCGGTCGCAATAACCTCCGTCGATCGCGCGGATCGACGAATTGATCGGCGTGCATCGCCGTAGGTCTTCCGTCGCTGTCCACGTCGCGCTCGACCACCTTGTGTCTCGACCGTATCGCGGGCATTACCGCGCGCGAAAGTGGCGCCCAGGAACGCTGCGACGACTAACGAACTTTTCAGTCCCAGTCCCGCACATGGTGACGCGCGCGAGCATCGCGTGCGCGATCGCCCTGGGCGCGTTGCGCGCGACAGCGGCGGCGACGACAGATGTGCCGTGCATTACCGCCGCGGGCGAGGGCGATCTCGCGCGCGTGCGGGCGCACATGCGCGCGTGTGCGTCAGAAATCACCGATGCAGGGGAGACGGCGCTGCACACGGCGGCGATTAGTGGGAACGCAGACGTCGCCAGGGCGCTCATCGACGAAGGGGGGTGCGATGTGAACGCGCGAACGAATGGTGGACAGTATCTGCGCATGGCGCCGCTCGCATGGTGGGTGTACGGTGGGGATAAGAATGTTGAGGGCGTGGCGGAGCTCATCCGCGGGGGGGCAGATGTGAACGCGCGGGACGCGGATGGGAAAACGGCGTTGGATATGGTGGCGGATGGTGGAGATTTTAGCGTTAAAGTGAGAGAATTATTAGTCAAACACGGTGGGAAGCGTGCTGATGAATTGTTAGCGAGGGATGAGGAGTTGTGATTGATTGATTGTTTTGTATTGATAACAACGAAGCGGTTGACGCGCCGAAAATAGCGCGCGGTGTTTAAAATCGTAGCTTCAGAATGCGCGGGTCGGATCGCGCTTGGTGAGATTTAACTTTTCTCCCGAAATGAGCGCAACGTCGATGATGCAAGGTGTTGAGTGCATGACGCTGGCAAATATGCCTGGAATTCTCGGCGGCGACGCGACGGTACGTTTGGTCAATTCCGGGAGTCATTCAAGTACAATATCCTGACTTTTTAATTTTACACGCAGGCGCCGACGACAAAACCGAGGACGCAAACGCTTAACTTTGTGAACGGTTACGCAATGCCTCGTGATTCGAATTCAAATGTCGATGTTCTCGTCGCTAACCCATACGCCGACGCGCCCGTTCGTGGAGGAATTTCAGAATACACGCCAGCGTATGTCAAACTGAATGGGCTCGTGTTATGCTTCAGTGCCTATTTCGAAGAGGACGTGACCAATAGTCAATTGGAAACCAAACGGATTCGAAAATTTGTGATCTACTACCACGTGGAAGACGGGTCGATTAAAATTATCGAGCCGCGTCAGGCGAATAGCGGCATGCCGCAAGGCGCTTTTCTCAAGCGACACATCATTCCTCAAGTGACTCTGCGTGATTTGAAAATCGGCGAGTCGATTGAAATCTACGGGAATACTTTTACTATTTATCGCTGCGATTCATTTACGCGCGAGTATCTGCAGTCTGCCCTCGGCGTCGAAGTACCAAGCGACCGAGACGAGCCGGATGGCAGCGCCAAATCAAAATCCGCCGCCGCGTGCGACGCAAAGATGACTCGAAAGAAAGACGCACGAGGAAAATTTCTCACGCACGACAAACAAGTGCTTCGATTTTATTGCGTTTGGAACGACGAGTCGCAATTTGGTGATCGCCGCAAGTTCGTTTTGCAGTATTTTCTCATCGACGACACAGTGAGTATTTCTGAAGCCGAACGGAGCGGCGGCGGATACGGTATATCATCAACCATGCTGAACCGTTTACGTTTACCGATCAAAGATGAAGACGCCAGTGTGCACGGGCCGACACAAGACATGTTCGATTACGTCACTGCCGACGATTTGCGTGTCGGTGGCTTTATTCGCGCGTATAAACGCAACTTTTTCATATACGCCGCAGACGAATTTACAAAGTCATGGTATGTTGAAAAGAAGGGCATGTGTGAATCTGATTTCACTCCAATAGACGTTTCCGAGCCCGAAGACGCACCAACGGCGCATCGAATCCCCCCACACGAAGGGCTTGCTATCGGAAGTGAAGAAGACTCGCTGCAAAACTGCATCTCGCTCATTCCAAAGGCGCCGCGGAGATGCATCGAAAAGCAATTCGCTTACGACAAATGCGTGTTGCAGTTTCGCGCGCGCATGGTGAGTGTTGATGGAAGCGATGGAGACGTTACCGAATTCGACGCTTCGCGACGCTTCGTGTTGTCGTATTACGTCGCTGATGATACGCTGTCTATTTTTGAGCGCGCCTCAAAGGATAGTTTCTCGAGTAAATTTCTCGAGCGCGCCAAGGTGAAGAAGACGGCAGATGCGTATTACGACGCACGGGACATGTTCGTCGGCTCGAAACTTCTCATTCACAGTCGCGCGTTTAAACTGGAAGATACCGATGAGTACACGGCGGCTTTCCTCGCGCAACATGTGGTAAACGAAAACGCTAATAACTAAAAGATTAAAATGCTCTCTACGTTGGATGAGGAATGTTCTACCAAAACGCCTCGGTGAGCGGGATCGACGTCGCCCCGAACATCGTTTGAAAGTCCGTTATGCAATCACCACGCTTGATTTTGTGATCAGAACTTTTGCTAATACCACTCAACCCCGCGCCACCTATTTTTGCTCGCAAGTAGTAAAAGAAGCTCGCACGCGTGAATTTCACCGGCTCGCGAGACACCGACGACACCAGAAACTGCATTGCAATATCTTCGCAGTTTCGTTGTTTATCGATGTACTCACGTACACCCTCAGGAAGTTTTTCCTTGTACAGCTTTAAATACTTTTGATCCATGAATGCCGCCTTGGTGAGGATGATGCTGTATCGTCTCGTACGCCAAAGCTTCAATTCATTCGCGACGTATTTCCACGTACATCCATCCGGTGGACTTGTCGCTGGCGCGTAATCTCGTGGGAAATACCCAACGAGCGCATCAGGACTTTTCTTCCAATCACTAAACCCACGATATAACGCATCGCACGGGATCCATACGTCGTCATCTACGTTAAACACCGCCCTCGTCCCGATGTCGTCGTACGGCTCAAACCTATTCTGTATCGTCGTCCCTTCATACGCCCGATATCTCACAAACCCAACCTTGTATTGCACGAAATACTCCGTATCCACTCCTTCTACGGGTGGTGCCGTCTGCTCGCTCCACGTCACGCGTATACCCTCCACGCCTCGACACTTAGAGTAGTGCTTCACCGCGCGCTTCAATTGCGCGCGACGCTCGTACGTATTCAATATAACCGTAAACCCCGTCGTGCGCAGCGCTTCGCTCGCTCGGGTCAACTCATTATTGCGCAACATAGCATCGCTCACGCTCCACGCGCTCGGCGGTTCCACGCATTCGAGCTTTCTCGCCCGCATTTCGCCTCGAGAAGTCCCTCGCAGCAGCGCGCGAGTGGCCAACAGAAAGATCGCACACGCCAAGCCGACGAGCGCGCGGCTCGGTCGCACACCGTGCGCCCCGTGGCGCGAAAACCCGCGACGAGCACTATGCGTTGGAGCACCGCCGTGTGTGGCTCCGACGCGCGAAGACGCACCACCGTGCATCGCCGGTGACGTCGCGCGGCGCATAGTGTGGATAGAGCTCGTCCTCGAGTCGTCAGCGTTGAGCGAGGATCGACAGCTCGGCGCGTAAGTTTGTGAGAATTGGTGATAGTTCTCTGTGCGTATGACGGTAATTAATGCAGCGATTTCAATCATACAACATAAAAGGATGGAAGCGGTGTATCGATGGTATTCTACAGCGCGCTAATCCTGCGGCGAGCAGTGCGTCAATGTGTTCAACTCGAAGTAATTTACACCTTGTACAGGCGAAAACATCAAACTAAACAACACGGATCGTAGTATTCTCGCGCAGTCGATATTGCTCGTTTGTTTTGTAATGCTACGGTGGAGCTTACGTTGGTCTCGACTGTGCGTATCCGGCTGGAAAGTTCAGTAATTTCATTCGGACTGGTGGGTTCTCAATGCGAGCGGCATCCACCGCGCGTGCAGCGTCTTCTTCGGTATTGAAATAACCCAAGTCAATTCGCTTGTGTCTTACGACGAGTTCGGCGCGCCACTTCATGGTCACCTTACCGCCCACGTGCTCGTGATAGAATTTTCGCACGCCGAGATACTTGCTCGTCTTTTGGCCGTTTGGACCACGGTTTCGCGTCACCACGGTGTCTCGATATTTCTCGAAATCGCCGTTGAACGTGTGTAAGCGTGCAATCGTGCCATCATGTTCGTAATCTGCGAATGGGAAATTCGTGTCGGCGTTATCTCCTCTCGAAACCAACGCCGCCATGTCGTACGCGCGCGCGGCTTCGCGCAAGTCGTCAAAATATCCCATGCTCACTTGTTTCCCTTTATGAAACAACTCCACCTTGAACTTAATTTTCTTCGCGCGATTATCACACGTCACGCCCTTGAAGTTCGATCTCGGTCGTCGGCCAGGTAAATGTCCCATGGGCGGAGGCATCTCTTTCAAAAGCTCCTCGATGCCGTAATCCTCCGACCGCCACTTGGCCAAGTCTTCGTTTGAGTACCGCTCCTCGCCAAAATTCTTCGGTTCACCGTACATGACAATGTGCGCCCTATCCACCGCCTCCGCCGCATCACCCTCATCATCAAAATACCCCAAATGCGTCTTAGCAATCATCGACCGCCATCTTTGTCGTCCACGACTTCGTACGCGGTGCACGCCCACGTACGCGCTCGACCCTTGGCTCAGCTTGACCGCCCCGCCCCCCGACGCTTTCCCATGCGTCGCCGCTTTCGCCGTCGACGCCGACGCTGACGCACCGTTCGCGTACCCTGGTTCGAGCACGAGCTCGCTGTCTAACCGCCCCAGTGCGCCGACTTCGCCCGTGCGCATGGGATCGATAATCGGCAGTGGTTTCACCTCGAGCGGAGGATGCCGTGCGCGCCGGCGCGCCTCGGTGTGCGATAGCGATTCGCTCGGCGTGAGCGGACGCGTCGACGGCATCGCCAGCGCGTTCGTCGCGCGGAGGCGTTTGGACGGTGGCGGTGGTGACATCGACGCCGATGGTGCGTGAGCGCGAGTCTGAGGATAGAAAGTAACGTTTGGGGAGATATTTTTGGGCTCGAGTGGTTGAATACGCGCGTATATTAATTACATGGCTGACGTCGATGATGGACAGAGGTTTAAGGGGCATTGGGAGACGCACCGGTGCGATCGCCATCGTCGTCGTCGTCGTTTTCAGCGTCGATGGCGGCGCGGACGGCACGGACGGCAAAGGCGCAACACGCGAGCGCGAGCGAACCGGCGAGCGTGAGCGCAAAGGCTCGTCTCTTTTCATCCACCTCAGCGGCGATGGTTTCTACGGGTGCGTTACGGGAATGTAACGCTGGGTTGATGAATCTATGCGCCGCGGACTTTGGAGGACGGACTTTGACGGAGAGCTCGTACATGGGCTCTTCGTCGACGTCTACGGCGGGGAGGCGGTCGAGAAGCGCTCGAGACGGGACGTAGAGCTCCTGTCCAGGCGTGAGTTTAATGAAACTCGTGTGCGGGTCTGGACGGAGATTGTTGTACCGAGCGAGGTCCATGACGGAGATACCTGCGATGGAGGCGATGTCGAACAGGTTGTCTTGCGGCTGTACGACCCAGCGAATGGGCTTGGCGAGTAATTCCTCCTCGCGCGGTGGCGCCGCGGACGCCGTCGCGCTCTTGCTCGCGTGAGGCGATGACGACGTTGATGTCGCCGTCGTCATCGGTCTGCGCGACTCGCGCGCATTTGGCGACGATGGTAGATTCTTCTCGTCGTCATCGCCCTTTGATTTCGGCCTACGCATGCGTGCCAAGCCGGCGGCGAACGCGTCGGCAACGACTGGTTTCATCCCGCGCGCTCGTTGAACTAATTCTGCATGCGCCTCGCGCATGGTTTCAACACCACCCTCTGTAGCGGCGTGCAAGTTGCTCATCACCACGCGCTGTCGCTCGGCGAAACCGTGCACGAACTCCTTCACCTTAGGTTTGATGGATTCGACGACGGGTAAATTGCCCACGTCTTCAAATTTCCTCAACGCATCCTTTATCTTTTGCGAAGCCTGCGCGGGTACGAGACCATTCAATGGATCTCGTAAGCGCGTGTGGTCAAATTTCGGGATCACGCGAATATCGCGAATCTCTTGCGCGCCTTCAGTACCTTGACCCTTGGACACCTTGGCGTCTTTCGTTGCGCGCGAGCCTGGAAAATGTTTCGTAGCTGGCGCTGGCAAGTTCTTCTTTCCGCGCTTCTTGTCCTTTACTACCTTTGCATCGAGTTCCACGCGCTTAGACTGATCGCGCCGTTCGTCTACAAACTGTTTTAAGTTATCCGCAGCCAATCGACGAGAAGTATCGATTCGCTTCACCGTCTCTGACGCGGCACTGAGCGTCTTTCTTCGCACGCTTTTCACGCGTTCACTAAAATTCGATGGATCAATACGCTTCACCGCCATCCCAATGCCGCTTAAACTCTCCCCACCCTTACGAACCAGTAATTTCCCACCCTCAGACAACGCGCGCACGCTCAAAATCGCCGTCGCGGCCACTGTGGGGAAAAAGATATCCGCGAACTCGCGCGCCTCGCGTCTCGTCCCGCGCACCACCGCTCGCACCGGTCTCGGTAACCTATCCTCCACCTCTCGTACGTACACGTCGCCTGAAATCTTCATCGCCGCTCTCGATGCATCTACAACCGCCATGATAGCCTCATGACGCGCAGCTGTATTCTTCCCGCGTCCCTTCTTTCCATCGTCGTCGTCCGAAGACGAAGACGCGCTGGCGCCGCTCATCGAAGGCGCCGGCGTCCCAGCGCCTCGTCCGTGTCCATCCCCATCTGACCCCCCGCTCGCGCTCTCCAGCGGCCCAAAAAAGTCACCACCGACGTCATCTTTCGTCGCCGTGCGCGTGAGCGCGCTAATCACGCGTTTCATCGCCGTTTCAGCGTCATCTGCCGTTGACGTCACGTTGAATGGATTCGTTCCTTTCCTCGGCGACGACGACGGCGTGGGCGTCGGATCGCGGCTGCGCGACATCGCGCGCGATGTGTCGCGCTCGCGCGCTCGCTTCGGTGCGCCCGCGCGTGTCGTTCACGCGCGCGTCGGGCGCGGATGCGGTGTCGAGTCGTCGCACAGTGACGTGCGTTGGCGAACGATCGCATCGTCTCATTCGCGCGCGCGCGCGGCTCTATTTAATCTATTTATACGCCACTAGAACGCTGAGGTGAGACGGCATGCCCGCGGTGGACATCGAGTCGGGCGAGCGCGAGCTCGGGATCTGCGAGGGCGGCGGTCACCCGGCGTTGCGATGCGTGTTGTTGCCATTCGTGTTGGTGTACAATGCGATGGTGGCGTTCATGTTCCCGTGCATGGGCGCGTACTTGCGAGGCGGTGGACGATGGTTTATGAAGACGGTGTGCTTTCCGTGCGCGAGTTGCTGGAAGTATACCGATCGCGAGTGGTTTGGGGATACGGCGATTGGTAATCCAGAGGATGCGAGAAAATGCGAATGGATTCGCGTCGGGGAGCTGCTCGAGGGCGAGGATAAGCCTATGGTGTTGTATCAGGGAGAGATTGAACCTAAAGATTGCGTACAAGGTGCGCTTGGGGATTGCTGGTTCGTCGCGGCACTGGCGTGCTTGAGTGAACACCCAGGCGCGGTGAAGAAGTTGATTCTGAACCGCGAAGCGTCGACGCGCGGCAAGTATCGCGTGCGCTTTTACAATGGCCGCAGAAGAAAGTGGGAGGTGATTACTGTTGACGATTATATTCCCGTGCGTAAGGGCACGAAGCAAACAATGTACATGAGACCGCACAACAATGAAATTTGGCCGCTCATCATGGAGAAGGCGATGGCGAAATTTCTCGGCTCGTACGCCGCCATGGATGGCGGTTTCGGTACGTGGGCCACGCACACGCTGACTGGTGACAATGTCTTTTTGTTGAAACGTCGTGAAAATGACCTATGGCGTCGTCACGACATGAAGTTTATCAACCCGAAGGATAAGAATGACAAGAAGGACCGCATCTATCACGATGAAGTCAAGGAGGACATCATCAACGATAAGTTGTTCAACATCTTGAAGCAATACGACCGCTCACGTTCTCTCATCGCCGTGTCGAAGATGGAAAAGGGTGGTGAATCAAAGGACGAAACCACGGGTTTGGTGAACGGTCACCTGTTCTCCGTGATTTCTGTGCGCACCGCCGGCGGCAAGTTTGGCATGGGCGGACAGAAGTTTGTTAAAGTTCGTAATCCCTGGGCCACATTTGAATGGAAGGGTGCATGGTCTGACGGTAGCAAGGAGTGGACCCAAAACCCGAAAATCGCTAAAGAGCTCGCATACGTCAACGACAAAAACGACGGCGTGTTTTGGATGAGTTTCTCTGACTTTGTCACATACTTTAACCAGATTGCCATTTGCGACAGAAACGTTAGAGGAGATTTGACGCTGCAATTCGATGAAGAGGCGCCGATTTGTGGCCCAACGAAGGGCTGCGTCAAAGGCTGCGGCGGCTTTTGGTGCGCGTGTAAGGGCGTGCGTACCATTTACTTTGGACGTGAAAGTTCGACGGAGATTCGCGAAGCCAAGTCATCGTGCATTCCATGCATGAAGTAATATAAAAAGATCGTAATACAACCCCGTTCACTGCCTAATTCAATCTTGTAAAATGAATCTACACATAGTTTCAAGCTTATTTCGCGCTCGGCACCTTGCTTGAACCCGGCTGTTCAAAGACGAAACGCGCTTCATTCTCGGGTTTCTTCTCCACCGTGAAACCGCGAAGGGCATCGATTTCGCGAATCTTTCGGCTACCAAATCCGCCGCCGATGGACTTCCAGTTCCATCCCTTGTTCTTCACTACGCCATCGATGACGACCGAATGCCCCTTGACCGCATCAACAATGAGTGTACCGTCAAGATCGAGGTTCTTGATTGACACGTCAGCGCCATCAATGATCAATGTGCTCGTCGCCGTCATTTTGAGCTTGCCAATTTTCGCCTTGAGCTCTTCGAACGTGCTCGCAAAGTTCGGACCGATTACCACGCGCGGACCCATGGGCAACTTCATGCCATTGAATTCTTGATCGATCGTGGCGGCGGGAATATCCGCACCAGCCAAGCGCAACATTTCGGCGCAGCATTCATAGAATTCAAATTCACCGCTCGTCGCCGTGTGCGTCGGGTCGCCGTTTTTAAACTTTGCCAAACCATCCGCCGGCGAGTTCTTCACTGGGCTGTATCCAACCCAGTTATCGAACACGGTGAAACCTACCTTGGCTTTCGTACCGAGGGACTTGGGGTAATCTTGCATCATGCATTCCAAGCGCGTCGGGGATTTGAACGTCGTCTTGGTGGAATCCTTGTACTTTGGGTTGACGAATTCTTCAATCGCACCACCCGTCTTTTTCAATTGCTTGGCGTACTCCGGAAGGCTGACGATGAGCTGGTTGATGTTACCCGGAAACGGCGAAAATCCAGTGGTATCGTTGACGTCGCCGTCGGGGTTAGTTGTCGCGCGCAAGAGCGGATCGAGTTGGTTGTATTCGACGTTGATGGTCATCTTGCGACCGTCGGTGTGCGTCAACAACGAAATCGCACCCACGGCTTCTTTAGCCTTACGCGGCACACAAAGGGAGTTGAACTCAAGGTTCATAGACTTGGACACCCCGAGCGCGCCCGGGATGACGCGGAAAACGAGGGAATTGGTGTCTTGGAAGAACACCACCCACTTCTTGCCTTGGCTCATCCACTTGGACAACAAACCACTCGTATGCAACAACGAGTGCACGTCTCCGTGTCCGTGCGGCTTGAGTTGAAGCTTGTATTGATCGTCATCCTTGAGCGCCAAATGCGCATCGTTGTCAATTAAGCAGGGAACCTTTTCTTGCTTGATTAACGTGACTTGCTCCTTGGACGCGCCGAAGTAGTCGTTCTTTTCGAGCAACGAAAGCGTCTTCTCGTGCGTGTCATCCGACGTCATGATCGCGAGCGGAATCATTTGGCTTTTCACCTCCGCACCGGCGGTACTCTTCGCACCGCAGCATCCGACACTCACGCCGTCGCCGCTCGCCTCTCGGTTTTGCAACGCCAAGATATTCTTCACGTACAACTCCAAATACTTTGTCTCGCTCGCTTGCTCCACGGGCAATTCAACTTTAATCCCAGAGTATCCCAATCGCTCACCCAATCCACCGGCAACGAGCACGAACGCCGTCGCTCTCGCCTCTTCCACGCCCACGCGCTCGAGTTCAACGTGTTCCTGCCCGCCATACTTCACCACCTTACCCGCCGGCACGCTCGGTGTCCACCCCTCGAATGGATTCTTCCCATCCCGAGACGCCGCCAACAATCCACGCGCATTGGCGATATACTTTGCCACCCCGCCCGGGTACCCAGCATCCGCCACGCTCAACTGCTCAGCGAACGCGCGCTTGGCGTCGTCATCCACCCCAGGCGCCGGCCACGCGCGCACCAAGTGGCTCTGGTCCAGCGCGATCAACGCGCGAATCAACGCGCCCTGCGCCGACGTCAGCACGCCTGCGGCGACGTGCGCATCCACGATCGCCACCGACGCGGCGTTCTCAGACGTTGTCGCCATCGCGCTGCGTCGTGCGCGCTCGCGGTGCGTCGTCCAATGGCGTTCCAGTGATGGCGCGTGTCCATGAGATACCATCTTTCACGCGCGAGATATGGGCACCCGATTGGAGTGACGAGATGTGTGTGTTGGGTGTGTGTTTGGACGTCGCGATCGATGTCGCGAACGAAACGCACGAAAGAGAAAACAAAAGATACGACGAGAACGCGCGAGGCGACGACAGCGGCGGCGAGGCGACGGACAAAAAGTCAAAAGATCTGGGGCAATCCCCCCAAGCTCTCCACCAACAACACTGGCTCGTGCGAGAAAGGTGCTTCGTTTTTTTGGGTCCTTGATATGGTGGCGAAAAGTATGGGTATTTATTTATTTTGGCGACAGGTGAAAAATTCAAAAATCATCCACGCGCGCGCGACACCGCGACGCGCGTGAAACGCTCGTCCGTCGCCACACGCACACGCGCACACGCACGTCGAGACAAGTCGTTTGCTCGAGTTCGGATCGCGCGAGAGAGGCGTCAGTCAGTTCGTCGCCGTCGTCGTCGTCAAAGCGTTAAAGCGCGCGCGCTCGGTGGTGGAGTTTTGTATTTGAACGCGGCAATGTCGAGCGACGCACACGCCGACGCCGCGCCGATGGCGAAGAAGGCAAAGATGGAGGATAAAGATGCGATTGCGATGGAGACGAATGAGAACGTGCCACCGGATGCGGGGAGTGGGAACGTGAACGCCGAGAGCGTGAAGAGGAGCATGCGAGAGTATTATCAACAGTTTTACCCGGCGGATCTGATGTACAAGTGGTTGGCGTACGGGCACGATGGGAAGCACGCGCAGGTTGATAAGTCGTTTACGAATAGACGGGAGTTTTGTTTTACGCTTGATGGGGATATTTTCGCGAGGTATCAAAATTTTCCCAACGCCAAGGAGTTCCGCGCCGGGTTGGCGAGAAAGGTGCCGAGTAAGATTGACATTGGGCCGGTGTTTAACCGCAAACCGAGCGAGAGGCATGGGGTGGATTTCAAGCCAGTCGAGCGTGAATTGGTGTTTGATATCGATATGACGGATTACGATGACGTGCGCACGTGCTGCAGCGAGGCGAACATTTGTGGGAAGTGTTGGCCGTTGATGACTGTTGCCATCAAGGTGCTCGACGTCGGTTTACGTAAGGATTTTGGATTTAAGCACTTGTTGTGGGTGTATTCTGGTCGCCGTGGGGTTCACTGCTGGGTGAGCGATGAACGCGCGCGAAAGTTGAGCGATGAAGCGCGTTCGGCGGTGGCGGAATACTTTGCCGTGTATAAAGGGACGGATGCTTCGGGGGCGAAGCGTTTGGCGCTCACGACGCCATTGCATCCGTCGCTCAAGCGCGCGTACAACGACGTTTTGAAGAAGTACTGGACCGAAGTGTACTTGCCCGCGCAGAAAATCTTCGAGCATGAAGACAAATACACTCCAATTTTGGACTCGATTCAAGACGAAGACATTCGCTCTGAGTTGGAGAGCGCGTTTAAAAGGAGCGGCACCGACTCTGTCGCGCGATGGGAACTTCTCGAAACGCTCGTGACACGCGAACAAGCCAAGGCAAAGCGCAACTACAAGCTCGATGGTATTTTAGAGAAGATTGTGTTCGGTCACATCTACCCGCGTCTTGATATTGAAGTCTCCAGACACATGAATCACTTGTTGAAGGCGCCGTTTTGTATCCACCCCAAGACTGGGCGCGTGTGCGTGCCGATGGATCCAGAGACGTGCGAGAAGTTTGATTTTGAGCAAGTACCCACGGTGCTTGATCTCATCTCTGGTAAAAAATCCTTGAATGAATCGACCGAGTTATTCACGGAGAAGTTTTGGAAGGCTCTCGACGTGGAGAATGAGGCCAAGCTTACGTCAAAGACACGCGAAGTCAAAGCGGCAAACCAAAGCGGTATGGACTTTTAATTGTAGTAGCAGCTTGATTTAATTTCATTATCGTGATTAAAAGAATATAATTAATTGGTTATCTAGAAGCGCGCGGTACAGCAGGGTACGTCTGGTAATCATGAACGCACATCATCAACGTTTAGGACTTGCGAAGCATGAATTTGTCGACGTCATCGTCATCGTCGTCGCCTTCTTCGATGACTTCGATTGACATGAGTTTTTTGCTTGCATCGAGCGTTTCCTGCCACGTCGAAGGCGTGTTTTGATCGAAATACACGCGCTCTGTGACTGTGGTATCCCACTTTTCGCCGCTCGTGCTCTGACCAAACTTGCGCACGCTCCCATTCGGGCTGATGACTTCGCCCCACGTTCGACTCCAACGCTCGCCATCCTTGCCCACGCGCCATGTCTCTCCGCTCTTACGACCACTACCGATCGCACTCATGCGTTCCTCCCATTTATCACCCCATCTCGTGCCTGTGCCATTCTCCGCCCATTTATCCGTCCATTTCAACGTCGCTCCTTTGCCGTCGTGTTGCTCGCCCCACTTCTCCCACCACGCCTGTCTCACCTCTCGTCCACTCTTCTCCACCCCACGTTCCACCTTACCGTCGGCATAATACCGCTCCCACCATTTCTCTTGCCATTCTTTACTCTCCGCATCTCTCGCCCACTTATCCGCGCTCCGTTCCAAGTGTTCCACCCCAGTATACTCGTCTCGACAATACGTCTCCCGCCACGTCTCCCACCACGTCTCGCCCTCCGCGTTAAACCCAGACTTCTCAAACCCCAACTCCTTATACCCACTTAAATCACACTTCTCCCATCGCGTCTCACTCGACCCAGACCTCCCATCGTCGTCATCACTCTTCGTCGTGCTCCAACGACTCTGATACCCGCCCTCGCCTCGGTCCACGCCTCGCTTGCGCGTCGTCGTCGCGTGCCCTCTCCCTTGCGCCTCCGTCGCATCACCCGTACCCTCCGCGCCCTCATGCGCGCGTGAATCGAATATCTCATCCTCCTTGGCGATGCCCGTGTCGCGTTTCGGTGGTTTACTCCGCGTCTGCGTGCGCAGTCGGCGTGCATTCGCCCGCCATGGGTTGCTTTTCGGTGATCGTTTTGAAGCGCCATGGGTGTTGGCGCCAGTCGTGTGCGACGCCATGGACGCGGATGTCGTCGTCATCGTGGCGCGCAGCGCACGCAGTGTGTGCGGGCGCGTGCGTGTGTGCGGTGACGCACGCGTCGTGCGGCGCAGAGTGGCGAATGAGGGCGTGGATCACATCACGATGAGGACGATGGGGACAGAGGCGACATCCAAACGCGTCGTCGTATTACATGGGTCGCGCGCGCCTCAGGCTCCGCCGTCGTCGAGTGCGCGGTATGATGCGCGCGCGCGCGCGTTAATATGCGTATTATTTCTTCTTGCGCTTGTACTTTGAGGCGGATTTAAATTTGCCCTTGGCAGATTTGAACGGCTTGTCGTTGACGGCGGAGCGTCCTTTGAACGAGCCCTTGAAATCGGCGCCTCGGCCCGAGCGTTGAAATCGGCCTTCGTCGTCGTCATCGTCGTTGTCTGCGTTGTTTCGTTGCGCCGCGCGACGTTGTTTTGCCTTGGGATCGGTGGCGTTTTTGACCATGCGGACGACTTTGCTGGCGACACCGCCTGTGAGTCGGGCTTCGCGTTCGATGGATTTCACGCTTCGGACACCCTTGGTGACGTTGAAGCCGCCGCGCGCGCCCGGACCGTCCTCGCCGCCGTATTCTTTAGCGTATAGTTGTTGCTGCGCGAGTTTACGTCGCGCACGCTTGCTGTCGGGGAGTTTATCTGGACCGCGCGCGTCACGATCTCGCTTGGTGCTGCGACGAGCGGCTCTACCGCGACTCTTGCCGTCGATTAAATCCGTCTCCGCGGCGTCGGCGGCTTTGAGGGCGTCTTTTTGCGTCGCGCGCTTTTCTCGTTCGGTTTGAAACCACGTTTTCGCCGGACGCGAGTGAATTTCAGCCGCGTGCGCAATCATGTTTTCAGCCTTTGTGGCTTCCATCTCTGCTTTTTGTAATTGTCGCTCCGTGCGTTCTTCGTAGTTGACTTGAACAATTTGATCCTCCAAGTTTTCAATTTTTTTGTGCCATTCGGCGACAATGTTCCCGGGAACGATGCGCGCCTTTAAATTCGCCCCTCTCTTTGCTATGGTCTTGACTAACTTACGATCGCTCTCTTCCATAAAGGTCAACGCGGTACCCTTCTTTCCCGCACGCGCGGTACGACCGACGCGATGGAGGTAACTCGCCAAAGTCTTTGGCGCGTCGAATGAAATCACGGCGTCGACGGATGGAATGTCCAAGCCGCGGGCGGCGACGTCGGTGGCAATCAAGTGCGTGATGCGACCAGTTCTGAAATTATCCAGCGCCGCCAAACGTTGCGTCTGAGTCATATCACCGTGCAACTCCCCAGCTTTGATGTCGGACAAGCCAAAGATGATTTTCAAACGGTGCGCTTCCTGTTTGGTTTTGGAAAAGATAATCGTCGACTTGTCGTACGAGCGGCTCACAATGGCCATCAAAAATGCCTCCTTTTGCGCGCTCTGGTTTGGCTTGAGCTTTAAAATTTCTTCCGTGAGCGAACCTGGTGTTGTACCGAGCGTGTCCGCTGACAGACGCGCAGGGTTCTTCATGGAAAGGCTCGCCAAAGCTTCGACGCCCGCCGTGAGCGTGGCGCTAAACAGGAGCGTTTGGCGCTTCTTTGGACATTGTCGAACAATCTCCTTGATTTCTTCCAAGAAACCCATCTCTAAAAGCCGGTCGGCTTCGTCTAAAATTAGTGTGGCTAAATCTTCCAAGCCAAACGAGTGCGTGTTACGCACGTGATCGATGATTCGACCGGGCGTAGCGACGACGACTTCGGGTCGCGTTCGCAACGCCGCGGCTTGCACATTTGCAGACAAGCCACCGACAACGAGCGCCGCGCGAATGGTGGTAAATTGTGCCAAACGCTCAGTCATTTGATGCACCTGAACCGCTAATTCCCGAGTGGGTACGAGCACTAAAATATGCGTCGCCGCTGGTGGTCGAGGACCTCGATGTAACATGCGCTCCAATTGCGGCAACATAAACGCCGCGGTTTTCCCACTCCCCGTCACCGCGCGTCCACAGACGTCGCGCCCTGTCATTGCGATTGGAATCACCGCCGCTTGAATTGGAGTCGGCTTTTTGTAACCTAAAACCTCGCACGCGCGCGTGAGAGGTCGAGACAAGTGCAACTCCTCAAACGCTTTCGCGTCAAACGTCGTATCGCCCTTAACGCCGCTCACCACCGCGCGCTCTTGAAACCCACCATCCGATTCAGAATCCGAGGAATCGAAATCAGGTGTAGGGTCATTCTTCTTGGTCTCTTTCTTCTTTCCCGCCTTAGCCGCCACCGCCGCCTTCTCTTCGTCTTCCTCTTCTTCGTCTTCTTCGTCCTCGTCTTCTTCGTCCTCGTCCGACGACTCACCCGCCTCGCTATCGACATCGTCCGAATCCGAATCCCCCTCCGAATCATCATCATCTTCATCATCATCACTGTCCTCCTCATCATCGATCTCATCGTCGTCACTCTCATCGTCATCGTCGTCTTCTTCGCCCGGTAACGGCGCGTCCTCGCTCGCGCTCCCGTACCCGACATCCTCCTCCTCCCTCGCCGCCTTCTTCCCCTTCCCACCGCGCGTCTTCCCCACCGCGGACTCCCGCGCGCGAGAAATCTTCTCATCCACGCTCGTCATGCGCTTCGCCGCGAGTTCACGCGCCGCCTCGGCGTGTGCACTTGAAAAATCCCACGGCGCTTGGCGTCCGCCGCCGCCACCGCGAACAATTGTTTTCGACCGCCCCGCCGCGCCGCGCCCGGCGTCGTCGTCGTCGTCGAAACCATCAAAGGTAAACCCAGGGGCAAAGGTAAACCCGTCGTCGTCGTCGTCGTCGTCGGAATCCGCCGTGCGACGCGGCGCCATGTCGTCGTGAACCACCTTGCGTCAGTGTCTGCAGCCGTCCTCATTCACCGACGCCCGCGACGACCGATGAGCGCCGCATCGCGCGCGCCGGCGGGCGTCATACCCATCATGGCGCTCCACGTCGCCTTTGGCGTGTGCTACTTTCTCACCGCGCAGGAGGTGCTGAACATGAAACTCGTCGCACCGAGCGCGCAGCCTTTAACTGGGATGATCTATTGCGCGGATGCCGTGTCGTCGTTCGTGTCGTACGCGCGCGAGCGGCGCGTGAGGGCGACGACGCGAAGAATGGCGCGTGCGAAGTCGCGCGCGGGGTTTCCGCGCGTGGCGTTGGCGTTGCCGGTGTTTGATTTGTGCGGGCTCACGTGCGCGTTTGAAGCGATGCGCGCGTTGGGCGGTCCGCTGTATCAAACGCTCTCTGGATTACTCATTCCATTCAGCGCGTTGTTATCTAGTGTGTTTCTATCGCGCACGTTTACGTCGAGACAGATTACGGCGATTGCAATCGTGCTTGGGGGGTTGGCGGTCAAGGCGGGCGACGCGTTGACGAGCGACGCGACCGTTGACGCACGCGGCGTCGTCATCGCCATCGCCGCCACGGTATTTTATGGCTTTCGAGGATTGACGATGGAATATTTGTCAAAATCTGCCACACCGCTCAGTGGGAACGCGCAGACAATGTTGATGGGATGCAGCGGTCTTGCGGCGTTTGCGGCGTATACGATGTCGCGCACCGCGCGCGACGTCGACGGATTAGTGTGGGCGTATTACAACGCGCGCGAGCGAGACACGCGCGAGGTGGCCAAAGTGCTGTTTGGTAACATGCTTAGTCGTGCGTTTATGGTGAAGATGATGATGGCCATCGTGACGCGCGCTGGGGCGACGCAACTGGCGTTGTCCAACGCGATTCGATCCGTCGGCGTGATTACGTTTTCGCACGTCTTCTTTTGCGCGAATGACAGTCGACAGTGCTTGAACGCGCAAGGAGCGTTGAGTGCGGCTATGGTTGTCATTGGTGGTGTAGCCTACGCCCTCGGTGGGGCGAAAAACACCTCGTCTTCTTCTTCTTCTTCTTCTTCCTCTTCGGCGGTGGCGTCCAAATCTCGATCCAAATCGACCGCCGCGAAACCATCCACCAAAACCACCCCGGCGCCGTCGCTCCGTCGTCGCTCCGCCCGTCGCTCCTAGCGCCGTGCACGCGCACGCCCGCGCCTCACTGCACCGTGCGCGTGGCCACCATCCACAACCATCCTAGTATTGTAGTATGTATTGTACTCGCGACCGTTCGCGTCTCCGCGCGCGAGAGAACGCGAACGGACACGCACCATCCACCCACCTCATTTCTCGCCGCACATGCCGCACCCGACGCGTCCGACGCGTCCGACGCGCACAACCAGCGCTCTCGCGATGTCCGCCGTCGCGGCGTGCGTCGCGGCGTGCGTCGCCGCGGACGATGGGTGGCGCATCGGCACCGCGACGTGGTACGGCGGTCCCGACGGCCCCGGCCCGGACGGCATGAGCATTTACACCGGTTCGTGCAAGCTCGGGCGGAACATCCCGTCGCATTACGTCAGCGCGATTAACACGGATGGCGGATACGATTACGGGTTGACGAATCTCTGCGGGCAATGCTTCGAAGTGATGTGCGTCGCCGGACGACAACGCGGATTGAGCGAGTCGTTGCTCGGACCGTGGGCTGGGTGCGTGGATTCAGGGGCGAAATCAGTGACGGTGATGATCACCGATTCGTGTCCGTGTCATCATTCGAATCCGTCGAATCAACGGTGGTGCTGCACCGGGGAAGGACCGGGTTCGGCGAGGCATTTGGATTTGTCGTATTTAGCGTTTGATGCGATTGCGATTCGGCATCGAGGCGTGGTGGATGTGAAATGGCGCAAGGCGGATTGCAAGGATTTGGGCGCGATTAAATACTATTCTTAAGTCGCGTGCGAATCGCGTCGGCTATGGATATGTACGATGAAGGCGTTGACGATGTCGATGATGATTATGATTACCATGAGGACGCTCGCCGTTTGATGCTGGGAAAAGCGCGCTCGCGAGTGTCAATTACGATTTTTCTTTACGTGTAAGAATTACAAACGCGTCGCCGCTGCGTAATAGCGGTAGATTTTAACGTTGTGATTGATGTTTTGTGCCTGATGTTTTGTGCTTGATGTTTGATGACGGCGCGCGTTTCTTAGTCGGCGACGCCGTCGCAAAAAGCAATTCGAGATTCTTTCAGGTACCTCAGTGTGCGCCGCGCGACACGTCTAGAGGCGATACTCTGAAACGCATGGCACGGACAAAGCTATTACACGCGCTCCTGCGCGATGTCGTTCCGTCGATACACACTGCGGCGTGGTGTAGGGCGTACGCGACGGAGGCGTCTTCGTCGCGTCGGTTCGCCGTCGTTGGGAGCGGTCCCGCGGGCATGTACGCCGCGCTCGCGCTCACGAAGACTTTTGACGGTTCTGTAGTGGACGTATTCGATCGGTATCCAACACCTTTTGGCTTGGTGCGATTCGGCGTCGCGCCTGACCACGCGGAAACAAAGTTGGTGACGAATAAGTTTCACGAGACGTTGACGACGCGCGACGATATTCGCTTCTACGGCAACGTACAACTCGGTCGTGACGTGTCTGTGGGCGAGTTATACGATGGTTATCACGGTGTGATTTTAGCCTACGGTTCGAGCGGCGATAGGACTTTAGATGTACCGGGAGAAGCCGAGCTAGAGGGGGTGATGAGCGCGCGCGAGTTCGTGGCGTGGTTCAACGGAGATCCCGAGCACGGTCCTGGGAGCGCCACACACAACGCCGTGGTGCGTGCGTTAACGTCAACATCAAAACCACACGTTGCGGTGATTGGTGTGGGGAATGTAGCCATAGATTGTGCGCGTATATTGCTGCGCGATAAGAGTGAGTTGGCCAAGACAGACATTTGCGAGCACGCGTTGGATGTTTTAAGACGCCATCCCGTAGAAAAAGTATCCGTCATCGGTCGACGGGGCGTTGCGCAGGCGTCATTTTCGCCTAAAGAGCTACGCGAGGTGTTGGGCTTGCCGGATGTGCGTGTGGTGATTGACGACGAAGAATTTGGATTGGCGCCTGAAGATGAAGCCGACCTCGCCGCGAGTCGACCGCGGCGCCGCGCATATGACGTGCTGTTAAAGGCACATCAATCCCCGAAAACAAACGCTTCAAAGGTGCTTAATTTCAGATTTAAAACGAGCCCGCTGGAGTTTGGTGGTGATTCTAATGGTAATTTGCGTTCCATGAAGCTCGGGCGCAACGAACTCGTCGGCGCCGCCGGCGCGCGAAAGGCGATCTCTTCTGGGGAAACAGAGACCGTAGATACCGCTATGGCATTGCGATCAGTAGGCTATCGCGCTGAACCAATCGTGGTTTCGGTGAATGACGAAAGCACGAGTCAAATTGTTCTTCCATTTGACGAACGCGAGCGCGTCGTACCAAACGAGTACGGCGCCGTCTTGACGAGCCCGGACAAATCCACAGCAAAACAAATCCCCGGGCTCTACGTCACGGGTTGGCTTAAACGCGGCCCTACGGGAATCATCGGTACCAATCTCACGTGCGCCGAAGAAACCGTCGCAAAAATGGCGAGCGATTTCGCGCGTTTGCCTCCGCCAGAGCCGATGTCATCCGGCGTCGACGCCGCGCTCGCCAAGCGCGCCGTGCGCGTCATCACCGCTCGTGACTGGGCAAAATTAGACGCCCACGAACGCGCACTCGGCGAATCTCGCGGGAAACCTCGCGTCAAGCTCACATCCATTGCAGAAATGCTCACCATTGTGTAATACATCAACGTTCCATCCCGCTCAGCGTCGCGCCGCACACCTCGGCGCACCAAATGCGCGCTCTCGCCGCGCGCGCGCGCCCGTCGTTGCCGCCCTCGCGCCACCGCCGCGGCCGTCACAGCGCGGTGACGCGCGCGGCGTCGCCGCTGTCGTCGCTCGCGCCCCCCAAGGTGGCGCGCACGGCGTTGGTAACCACCGCGAATGCACCGCCGCCGCCGCTGTCACCGCTCGCGCGCATGAATCCATACGCCGCGCTCGGCGCGCTGACGATGACGAGCGTGGCGATGACGACGGCGACGCTCGTCACGGTTGTCGCTCCGACGTTGCGCGCGGTGGAGCGCGCGTGTGCGTCGATGGACGCCGCCGCTGTGGCGGCGGAGCGCGCGGCGTTGGAAGTCGAAGCGTTGTCTCGCGCGACGTTGGCGGAATTGCCGGCGACGCTGGATGCGATGGAGACGAGCGCGAATGAGGTGGAGTTATTGGCACAAGAGACGAGGGAGGCGCTGACGCGTTTGGATGCGTTTAACGTCGATGCGTTGGTGAATGAATTTAGAACAAAGATTGGCGACTTGCCCGACCCGGCGCGGGACATTGCAAATTTAAGCGACGACGCGAGCGAGTACGTGCGACGTTTATCGATGGAGTTGGGATTGGTGATGCAAAGCGTCGGTGCACTGACGTCTGGAGATTTTGACGACGCCTTTGACGTGGGGTTGACGCAAGAAGAGAAGAATGAGAGGAAAAATGCCATCGCCGACGCGGTGCAAGTCGCGCGCGAAACGACAGAAAGAGCAAAACTTCTAACGACGCAGTTGCAAAATCCATCGTCTGGGCGCGACATTGCGGAGGTGGTGGGAAAGATTGAGCAGTCAAGCCGCGACGTGAGCACCGCCATGCGTAACGCGCTGCGCGTGTTTGAAACCGTAGGCGTCGTGGTGTCGCCCGTGGTGCCTCCGCTTTCAGACAAACGCGAGCTTCCGCGTCGGCGCACGCAAACGAGCGACGACGACGACGATGACGACGGCGACGGCGACGGCGACGCGTAACATTAAACGTGCATTCTTATTTTGCGCGCGGTATTATTTTTTCATGCAGTGCTGTAACAACAACAACAACAATTTGACACTTTTATTATACAACGCGCGGCTAAATTAATCCGCTTTCAGGCCAACACGCTTCGATGGAGGGATCATCGAGAAACCTCGCGTACCCAGAGTGATCATTAGCCACGCGCACGGGATTTATCATGCGCGTGTCGGTGGAGAATCCATCCGGATCGCCTCGACCTTTGGGCACGTAGGCGTGCCGCCGCTCGCCCAAACCGCAATCCGTCCAAAACATCGATCCCGCGTGCGCGTATTCCACTCCAAATCGTCCTTCATTCGACGTTGGCAACCAAAACCCTGATGTCGGCACGCGTGCAAATAAATCACCGCCGTGTACGACGCGCGCGTAATGTAACGATTGCGCGTCGAGAGACGCTGCGAAATCTCCGTCGCCCACTCTCGGCTGCCCAAATGTCACGCACTCAATGTTGAACTCCTTCGCCAAGCTCGCCGCGCACAGCGTCGCGAGCGCACCACCTAAACTATGTCCACATATCACCACTTTCGTCTTCGCCGTGCCCGTGGCATCCATTTCGCGCCGAACGGCGTCTTCTATATCACTTTTAACGCGCGCGTATGCTTCGGCGTAGCCCGAATGCACGCGACCGCTCACGGCGCCCGCGCACCACGTCGTTTGCCCAGCGCGCCCATTGATTTGCGACTCGCGAAACAACCCGCGCAGCGGACTAGGCGTCGTACCCCTAAACGCAACGATCACCCAATCCCGCGCCGCTGACGGTGCCGATCCCGCGCCGCCGTCGAGCAGGCGAAACACGCCCGCGCGCGTCGTCGCCGACGCCGTCCCGTCCAACCACTCGAGCGCGCGAAACCCAGGCATCGCTCGCACGACATCATCCCGCAACCCACGCCCGTTACCAATGAGCGGTTCAAAACCAAACGGCGTGGCGAAATTCACGTCCGCATCGCCATCGCCCCCGCGCGCGTCGTCGAAAAACCCGCGCTGTCCGACGTCCCAGTAGCACACCATGGCCAACTTACACAGCGCTCTGGCACCCTCCAGCGTGCGCGGACCGCGCGCATCGCCCGGCGCGAGCGTCGACGACGAAAATACGCGCGTCGTGCGCGTTACCGGCGCGCGAATTACGCGAACCGGCTGCGCGAGCGCGCCGAACATGAAAAAGTGCACGCACGCGAAAAGAGGCGACGAATGACGTCACACGCTGGCGCGGCCCATGTTCCGTCGCGCGTCGACCGCGGTCGTGGCGTCGACGGCGACGGCGGCGGCGGCGATCACAGCCACGTCGAGCGATGACGCCCCGTGGCGGTTTCACGTCGACAGCGCGCGGCGTTTCGCCACCGCATCGTCGCACTTTGTTCCAATGTACTGTGTCGATTATCTGAACCATCGCGCGCGCGTTCGCGCGTTGGATGACGACGACGCGGTGCGCGCGAGTCGACAGATATTGTGGCACGATGTGGCGGTGCGCATGCGAGACTTGGCGCGCGCGCAGGGTGGGATTTACGTCAAGGCGGGGCAGCACGTGGCGGCGCAGCCGGTGAGCCCAGCGCCGTTTCGGGATGTGTTGAAGGTTTTAATGGATGACTCGGGCGCGCGGACGTTTGCGGAGGATGCGATGACGTTTGAGGAGGAGTTTGGTGGGATGACGATTGATGAGGCATTTGCGGAGTTTCATCGTGTGCCGATAGCGAGCGCGTCGTTGGCGCAGGTGTATAGGGCAAAGACGTTTGCCGGCGAGGACGTGGCGGTGAAGATTCAGCAGCGACCCGTGGCGAGGTTCTTAAAGGGTGATTTAGCGACGATTGAGATGTTTTATTCGTTGCTCAGCTCGCTCATACCGGGATTGCGATTTCAATGGCTTGCGGATGAGACGCGGCGGCACATGGCGGAGGAGCTCGATTTCGGAGCCGAGGCGGCCAACGCGATGAAAGCTGCAAAGATGCTCTCGAATGAGTTTAGCGACGACGAATTGCACATCCCTCGCGTACATAGACATTTAAGCTCGAGGCGGGTGCTGACCATGGAGTGGTGCCAAGGCGACCGTATCGATGACGTTGATAGTTTGCGTCGCAACGGTGTGGACATCGGCGACGTCGCCGGGCGCGTACAAAAGATGTTCGCCAAGATGACATTTGTCTACGGCTTTGTTCACGTGGACCCGCATCCAGGCAACATTCTCGTTGACCGCACGGGGCGCGTCATTTTGCTCGATCATGGTGTGTACCGTACACTGGATGACGACTTACGTATGAAATGGGCCAACGTTTGGTTGGCGTTGATTCGTTCAGACGACGCCGCGTTGCGAAACGCCACGGCGTCGCTCGGCGTCAATCCTGACATGTCTCAGTTTTTCAAACTCATCCTCGCGCTCATGCCAACGCAAGTCATCGAAGACCCGCTCGTGAAGCCGAATGACGCGGAGCAGTCGACGCACACGAGTACGATGGACTCGTTGTCGCCAGCGGGGAAACGCATGGTAATGCGTCAAATTCTCGGCGTCAAGTTGGAGGACCAATCGCAATTGTTTGAAAAACTTCCGCGAGACTTGTTACTTGTGCTCAAAGCGAACAACTTGTTGCGCTTTATCAATGAACAACTCGGAAGTCCAGTGAATCGCTTCAAGTTTATCGCCGCTGCGGCAAACGAAGGATTACAGACGTCGTCTTCGGCATCATCCTCTACAGACTTGACCGACGTGCAAACAATAAAGCGTGGTGTGTTCACTCGCATGCGCGAGCGCCTCGGAGATTCAGTGGCCATTTCATTGTTACCGCTACAATTGTTGCTTCTCAAGAGCCAACTCGCGTGGGCGTTTTGGAAGGTGGGCAAAAAGCAAGCGGCTTCAGCTTCGGCGGCGTATGCCGCATCCGCAACCACGCCCACGACTTCGGCAACACCGGCCAAGCCACCATGATTGTTAAATAGTTTTCTTCAGTACAGTACCCGTAGTCTTGTTTTAGCGCAGCCAGCGGCGGCGATTTCTTCGTGTAACAACAACAATTGCTTCGATTTTTATATACAGTATCAATGATATTACTAGTACTATCTAGCTCCTGGAGTCATAGGAGCCGTGCGTCGCGCGCGGCGCTCTCGATGCGGACTCAGACGGCGAGGAGAGCGGCGCGCTCGGCGAGGCCATCTTCGGTGCGACGCTCGCGTACGTTGCGAGCGTAGTTGATAATAGCGTCATAACGCGCGACCAAACCGATGAGGGCGAGAACGGAGACCGCGGCGAGGACGTACGGGACGGTGAACGAGGCGCCGCCTTTGAAGCGCCGGTCGGCTTCGCCGACTGACGCGCGGCGTGTGGAATCGGAGGGGTTGATGCCGCCCTCACGCACGCCTAGGGAATCTTCCATCACTGACCCGCTCCTGGCAAATCCCAGCGCTGCGGACGAACGAGCCCGTTGCTCGTGCACTTCACAGGTCACCAAGTTTTGCTCGGCGGCGCTTTTTCCTGCCTCGCGCGCCTCAGTGAGACGCTCTCTCAGCACGCCCGTGCTCAATTTGAAAGGAGCGACGATTTCTTCGCGAGGAACTGACCCGAGAACCGCGGTGCAATGTTGAGCGCAGCTCCCAAACACGTATGTTTGCGACATAAGATTGGGCGTGTCGTAGATGACTCGATTTTTCCAGTTGACCGCCTCGCGATCCGTGCACGCCGATGTGAGTGCGGGAGAAGCTGTTTCTCCGTACGTTCGTTGCCACATCTCCACACCGAACACGTGACCGGAGTCATAGACGTGATTGTTTGCGGGATCCGCTAATGCGAATCCGTATGATACAGCACCAGACGTTCCAGATCGTGTGAGCGAGTACGTACAAGTCTTATAATAGGCGTTACCATCGCGTCCCGTGACTGGAGTCATCTCAAGGCCACGATCATACGGCCACCTCAACCCGTTGCCGAGCGGCCACCTCCCGCTGACCAACTTAACTTGCGTTATGTCGTCTTTCTTCAGAGGGTCGTGCAGATACTCGTAGTCGACGCCTTCCTCTTTTTCTCTGGTTGACGTATTATCCAGGGTGTAGTCGAGCACTGCTTGCGGGATGCACTCGGTGCTTACGTAATAGCACGGCGGTGGCACAACCAAACAAGGATCCGTTTTCGGACAGTTTGCGTGCACTTGGCCGCTGTTCTTGATTGCGTCGAGGATTGTTTGCAACTCGTTCTGCGTGCTATCCTGAGGACAGAGCAAGTCATCGGAATCGCAACTCCACAGTGGACCGGCGGGGCCTTGAACATCAACTTCCGTTCGCGAACCAGCGCACGTTGCCTGGCAGCGACGACCATTCATAAGATGCCACTGACCGGCATAGGTGCTCAGTCGATTGTATTCACTTCGCGTGATGTAAGTCGGGACAACAAAATCGTCTGCCGCAACATCGTCAAATGTGCTCGCCGTCGGGACTGGAAGAATAGCAATCTCAGTATGATCTTCTCTGTGACCGTAAACTGGAGTGGTGTACGCATCAGCGACGAATGCATTGAACCAAACCCTCACGAAATCAGAGTGTGCGTCGTACGGCGGGACGCCCGAGAGTGCCACAAACGGTGTGTAGTGCGGTGGCGGCGGTGGGCTGGGCGGTGGGCTGGGCGGTGGGCTGGGCGGTGGGCTGGGCGGGGGGCGGGGCGGTGGGGGGGGCGGTGGGCTGGGCGGGGGGCTCG
>Ga0181599_1000062_pt1 | contig 89046 bp, 57 predicted proteins | sample 041ome_3_FD_148658 | JGI IMG/M metagenome (GOLD analysis project Ga0181599, IMG submission 148658) | Coastal salt marsh microbial communities from the Groves Creek Marsh, Skidaway Island, Georgia - 041405US metaG (spades assembly) | ecosystem: Environmental > Aquatic > Marine > Intertidal zone >...
CGTTGCGCGCGAGCAAATTCGAGCGCTCGCCGCGAGAGATGCTTTGCGCGTCTTTGTCACTCATTCTCGCGTCGCGTGGGCGCGCGCAGTGTCGGCTGCGGACGCGCGTCGGTCTCTGTCGATCGGTCGGCTTTGTCGGCGACGGAGCTACAGCTACAGCTAGGCTACACCTACTCCTATTGGGGCGACTCGCTTGTACCGCACGGAAGCGCTTTCCAGACTCGCACGGTGCGATGTGGGGAGATGACGGACATGTCCTCATACTCTGGCACCGCTCGATTCGGGGCGTCTATTGCGGAATAGTAGTTGCAACAGGGCAACGCGATGCACGCGGCGGTGCCGTCTTCAGCCTGGATTGAACGCAATGTCGTCGCTAAAGACACGTGCGCGTGCACCATGACGATGATACACCGTTTAGTTTTGATGCGCATCTCTTCGATTTTTGCGCAGTGATGCTGCAAACGATCGATGTCGTACGACGCTTTGGAGTCCTTCGCGAAGCCCATCTCCGGATCCACCGCGACGCAATTCCAGCGCGTACGAAACGCAAACAAGGCTGCGGTTCGCGGCGTGTGACCATCTCCCACGGACACGAGCGTGATGTTGGGATCATCTGCACTAAAATCATCGCTCAGATGCGTACGCCACGCGTTGAACGCCGAGAAACTCTCCGTCAACTCCTTTGCGTCCGGGAACACTCGGCTCTCAACCAACTCCGTCGCGCAGTGCAGCTGCAAAAACTCCGTCATATATCTCGACGATATCGCGTCTTCCGCCTTTGAGGCGACAATTTTCCGACTTCTGTTGGGATCGAGCTGTCGCCCCTTCATCCGTTTCGCCTTGGCTAGCTTTTTATTCACCCTAAGATTCACCTTTTCGCTCGGGACTCGCGCGCTCGTTATGTTGAGGTTGTCCTTGCGGCGTCGCAGCGCCTTTGTCCCGAATTTCGACACCAAGTGTTCGCCGAGTTCGCTCATGAACGCGTCGCGCTCGACGTTGCCGTCGACGTGCGCGTCGCGAAAGGCTTCGAGTATGCGCTCGCGCGCCGTCCACTCGTCTTCCGGCGCGACTTCGAACGCGAGCGCGTCGAAAAACGCCGCGTAGTGGCTTCTCTCAAAGTTGGTTGTCGAAACATCGGCGCGCGCGGCTGCGCGCTCGCGCTCGACGCGCTCGTTGTGGTCGCGCTGTAAAGTGAGCCATTTAGGTTCGAGCTCGATGCGAGCGACCGAGCACGCGGGATCGGACGACATCGTTGCTCGGCCGCGGCGAAGTGAGGTGGCGACCGGGACGGGACTCCGGCGTCTGTCTACTAGTCTAAAGCTATGATTACAATCGAACGCGGACTACGCGCCTTTACTCGCGGTGAACTTCTTCAACCACTCTTCGAGCTCACTCTTATCTATCTCTAACGTCCCATCTTCGCCTTCGACGAGTTTCATCGATCCGCGCGCGACGCCGCCTTCGCCATCCTCCGCGTCCGCCTTTTGCGCGATGAAATCCTCCACGCTCCCCGGCTCGCCGAACCATCCCATTCGATCGGCGACGACGTGTTTCGCTTGACATCCCGGGCAAGTCACGATGACGACGCCGTTTTCGTACGCTTGGCGACTGAATCCTCTCGCAGCGCGCGCGTCGCACCGCCCGCACGTGAACATCATGTATAAATCTTTTCTCGCGTTCGGCGTCGATGGTGAGGCGTCTTCGACGTCTTTCGGTTCCTCTGCCGTCACAGACGATGCCGGTCGATCGACGTCGGACGCGAACGGGCGCGTCGAGCGCCACACGCGGTCGTGTCGCGGCGTCCACGTGGCACACGACGTGTGCAAGACGTCGCGCGTTGTCGCCGCGCGCGCGACGACGATAGAGGACGAGACGCGGAGCGCGAGACGCGAGATGGCGCGACGAAGGTGTGAAGACGTCATGCGTGCGTCGGTGCGTTCAACACGCGCGAGACGGGCGCACACGCGCGGGACAATGACGGTCGTGGGGAAGCGACGACGTTGACAACCTGCTAAACGACGCGATTCCGTTCGGCGACACGGCGATTGATTTCGACGGTTTCGATCCACGTCTGCTTCGTGACTTCTGAACCTCCGAGGGCGAGGGCGTGGAGACGCGCCATGGTGAGCAGCAAATGTAAAACTTCTTGCGTCAACGCCTTGTCGTTTTTGCGAGCGGCGACGATTTCGGTTTCGATGTCCGCAGATGTTTGTTCAGAGATCGTGTGCTTAGTCATGCGAGCTCCGGAGACGAAGGCACGCATGATTGCAAGTTCATCTTCGGTGGTTTCGATGACTTTCGGCTGACGCACGCGTCGCAAAGGTACGATAACGTCCGCCGGAATGATGCTCTTCGTGTCGGACAAGATGATGAGCGGAACGTCCACGGGCATTCGCATCTGATGATACTGAAAATCGTACTCGAGATCTTGCAACGTAGACAGCGACTTCAGCGCATCGACGTTTCGAATGCCAATCTCAGTCAAAGTACCGGCCTCCAGTTTGGTCTCGTCCAATAGCAAAACTGTGCTCGCGGCAAGTTGCAACGGACCAGAGCGAAGACGGTTGTACACGTAATCCTTCTTCGGCGACCACGAGCGTGCGTTAAGCGCGGGTACTGTCACGGGAAGGTGTGCAGTGCTCGGGCACACCTGACCGATCACAGTAGACAGCATTTCAGATATCGTTCCCGTTTCGCACGAATCCAATTTACATCCGGTGAGGTTGACAGAAAACTTACCCAATGTGAGCATGTCCGTTCGCGTGTGGACGCGCGAAATCAACGTCATCAACACCAACTCCGCTGCAAAAACATCACCACCGAGGACGTTAGTAAGCATATCCAGTAATTTAGAGCGCGCCGAATTAACCTGCTCTGGCGAGAGCTTGTGCGAAGTTTCCATTTCGGTTTCACTGAAGCGTTCCACCGGCGTCGAGTTGACAAATTTATTCTGGGACGTCACCTTGTACGCCAAGGCGTGGAATCTAGGAACCAAACTCGTCACCGGATTCTTGGACGCATCTTCCTCGGGAAACGCCGATGACGCGTACAAAGCGGCGTTCGGGCTGTCTTCCATCTGCTGATCCCGTTTCTCGACTCCGAGTTCTGGCGCATAGTACAGCATGCCGACAAATTCTACGACGTCGTTCAACTTCAGTGAGTCGTCCGTTTCGCCGTACAACTTCACAATGCACGGCGAACGCGACTCAGGAATAAGAGGAAAGTTTAGCAACTGATCGAGCGATTCCTCGTGGACCTCTTCTTCACCAATCTGTTCCGGAGTATCCGGCGCCGTGCGATCCCCCGCGCTCGCCTTTTTCACGCGTTCAATGTCCGGTCTAATCAACATCGCCGTCCCCGTCGTCGGCGTCATCACGTTCGCATCCGCACACACGTCCATATGTGCTTCCTCCTCTCGCGCTCGCTTCTCCCCGTGTGCATCTTCACTAGCCGCCCGCTCGTTCATCGTCGCCCGCTCGCGTTCGCCCACCCACCGCCGTTCGCCCGGCACCGGCACGCAATACAGCACGCGTCTCTCGAACAGTACGCTCTCTCCGATCCCTCCGTTCACGTCATCCATCGTTGATTCCGCATATTTCGTCGTCACCCACGTCTTCTCATCCCCATTCGCGCGTTCATACGCCCCGACGTAGTACTCCGGCTCGTACATGTCCTGCACCAAGCCGCGAAACCGAACCAGGGCGTTGTTTTGAATCGTCTCCACCCCGCCGTGCGCGTTAATCTCCGGCAGCGCGTTGAACTTTTCCTCGCATCGTGTGAGTTCAAGCGCGGTCTCGCGCACGCCCCAATCCTCATCGGTCGGCTTCGTCGTCGTCGTCGTCGTCGATCGAGCGAACGCGCGCTGGATGAATCCCAGTGGGTCCGTCACGAGCGCGTCGACGGCGTCGTTCTGCGTCATGCTGCGATGCGTCACGGTGCGTTGCGATGTTACGTCACTTCGCGTCACGCGCGACGGTCAGCGCGTTCGGCCGACGGCGCGGTGTGCGGTATTCGAAAAATTCCATCTGGACGACAGCCGGCTTTTCGGGTTTAAAAATGTGGAGCGCGCTCGCGGTTGCTTTTGTTTGGAATCGTACTAATGGTGCTATGAAACTAAGCGAGTCACGCGAGGTTGAGGTCAAAGTCGAAGGGGTCGTCGTCGTCGTCGTCGACGACGACGACGTGGGATCGCTTCTTCGACTTTTTGGACGATTTCTTTTTGGACTTCGGCGGCGGCGTCGGGACTGCGCCGAGCGCGGGCTCGAATTCCCGGCCCAGGATTTCGTTTCCAACGTTCTCGGAGACGAAATAGTTTGGGAACTTTTCCACGGCCATCGATAAATGAGTTTTGGCGTTGGCGGTGTTGAAATGCCACGCGCATGGCGATTTCCCGGTCTCGGCGTTGTACACGCGGCCAGTTTTTTCATCTCGGCGCATCAGTCGCATATCCATCGCTCCGGGAGAGTGGAGGATCGACCCGTCGAGGTCGATTTTGAATTTTGGATCGCGGTCGGCGATGCGAGACATGGCGTACGAGGCCAAACAAAGCTGATCGTCGTAAAATCCATCGTTCATACGCTCCTCCTTTGCTTGTGCATCGGTGTGCTGAAACGGCTTGCACGTGCTTCGAAAGCGTCGCTCGCCTGAGAGATTCTCCGTCTCGACAAAACTATCTTCGAGATAGTCGAAATACTTGAGCAGTGCATCTTTGCGACCCATCATCAAGCCGGCGTTGGGCCAACGGAATGCGCGTGGGTCACCAGGAATGCCGCCGCGGAACGGCTCGCCTTCAGCGACTCGACCGATTTCACCCATATTGTTGTGCTTATCCATCCAGTCAATGTCGTCGCGAAACTCGTAATAACTCATGACTTCCGGGTACAGTTGCGTCTCTCCACTAACAAGCATATCCGCTCCACTGTCTTCGAATCGTTTGAGCAACTCGTCTTGCCCACACGAGAAGAAAACATCGCCCGTGTCGCTCACGACGACGACGGGATTGCCGCTCATGTGTTCTAAATCTGTCCTCAAACCCATTGTCTTATCCTCCCAGTTGTTCCAGGTCGTCCCGTGACCGGTAATTCTCGCCGGCAACCCCCAATGCGTGGCCGACGCCAACCACACGTTGGCGTATTTCCCCATATCCGTCGCGTGTCCACTGACGAAAAGCTTTCCCGTCTCTGAATTCGGACTCTCGTGCACGTTGAGGTACGCGTTGTCTTCCCAAAACGGCGCCGTCGCCCACTTTTCCAAAAACGTTGGCACTCGCACTCGGCGACCATCGTATGATCGCGTTACTTCGACGACCGATCTATCCTTCATCGGCACGTTCCGCGTCTCCTCTACCAACACCATCTGCCTCGTCAACGCCTTCGTCGGCGTCAACACCCTCGATTGACCGAGCGCCGCACCCTTTCCTTGCGCTGTGCTCGCGTTTCCATCGCCCCCAGCTTCGACATCCGTCGACGGAGCGCCAGAGAGCATCGTTTTGAACCACGCCACCGAGTTCGTGCGCCCTAACGATTCCGATCGCACCGCGTCGTGCGCCATCAGGAAGACGAACGCACTCAAGAGCAGGGTCACGCACGCAAAGGCGACGCACTTCGTCCGTCGACGGATCGCGCGCGACGGCGCGACGTGCGCGTGATCGATCGATCCGTCATCGCTGTCGTCACGCACGGTGACGACGTCGAGCAGCGGCTTCGACTCCATCGCGCGCGGGCGTCTGGGGCGAAAAAGAATGGTGTTCGCGGTCGGTCGACGAAGCTTTGCTGCTTTCGCAAGACTTGGGATTTCTATTTCTATCTATTTCTTCCTCGGCGAGCGCGACGACGCGTCGTCGTCGTCTACGAATCGAGAATAGGCGTGGAAATGATGACGACTACATGAAACCGAACATGCCGGCAGATTCCGTTTTGCGTATGGAAAAGTGTGCCTTGATCCACTTGCTCGCCGAGTGTTCTGCGCGGTGGCAGAGCACTCGCAAGACGACGTCGGCGGTGTGGATATTTATGATATCGGTGTCGTCCGCGTTTGACACCGGCGTGTGCATCTCTTTTTGACTCAAATCGGTGTAATTTTGGCACAAGTCGTCCGTGGAGAGGCTCATCATGGACAGAATGGCGGACATCGGCGTGATGCGAGCGGTGACTTCGGCGACGTCCAAGCCGTTGCCTCCCGCGATGAAAAAGTCTCGAAGAATTTCTATTTCTTCTTCTAAAAGCTCAACATCGTTTGCAACGAACACACGACTCGGCCCACCGTTCAACAACACACGCATCCATCCCGAGACCGTGGCTTGTAGCAAAAAAGAGCCAACCGCGTTTCGAGTCTGACTGTCCAGTCGCACGGCTACGTAACCCAAGACGCCATCCAAGTACGGCAATATCTCAGTGCTGATGTTGTGCGAACTTCTATGAACGCCTTGCGCATAGATGTTATGTAGAATTGCGCCGCTCAAATCCCGATAGATAACGCTGTACGCCATGTGGTTCGCTATTTGACTCATGCTCTGGCGAAGCGCCTGTCTCGCCCCAGCCATCATGCCTTCAAACCAATCTGCACTCGGCACGACGTGTTCCGCGTTGGGATGAGTCAGCAGTGACGCAGAACGTTGCATACTTTTCCACTTCGGAATGATTTCTTGCTCAAGCAAGTACATCTTATCCATGAGGAATTTCAGTGAAGTCAAACGCAGCGTCGACGCACCGACGCATCCTTCTTCAAAAGAAAATCGTGGCGGTTCTTCGGGCTTGAAATTGTTGTGGAGATCGTCGACTATAGCCTTTTTGTACCGTGTCATAGTAGGTATTGGCGGCACGATCTCTTCAGCCGAACCGAGCGATTGAACGGCAGACCTTGAATACTTTCGCACAGCGGCGTCGATGCCCTCAGTCAGCGCTCTCAAAGCGCTCACGTGCGCAGGGATTTTCAACGAGAAAAAACCATCCAACGTCTCGTTCACGGCTCGTAAAAAGTCGACTGCACTCGGAACGGGAGCGCTATCCTTGTTTACTTTCCATCTCTCGGTCGAGATGCATCGATCGACGATGGTGTTTAAATCGTCAATTTTCACATTCAGCCAAGTGAACACGAGAACAGACGTGCGCTCATCTAACGCCATGGGCTCGACCGCATCACCACCAGTAGCGACGAGTGCGTTTTGTAGATCACCAACCGTCCATATAGTCTCTAAAGATTGAACATTGAGTTGCGGTCCTGACTCGAGCCAAGCGTATAAATCTTTCTTGAAGCGGTCGCCGAGTTGAGCAGCAAAGCATCCCGTCACGTTGGAACTCATTCCAGGGGAGGTCACTATGTACCGTTCTAGATGCGCAGAGAACTGATCGGCGCTGTGTGCTGTCGTTTGAGCGATCGTTCGGAGGGAGGTACACGTTGCATCACCGCCTTGTACATTCGCATCCTCCATCGCAGCGGTGCGAACGCGATCATACTCTGCGCACGCAGACTTTTGACAAGCATCCTTCAAAATAGCGACACCATCTAGACCCAACATTTGCGCTGTGTCGTAAGTGATGTCAACAATAACGTCGAACACCTCTGGATCGATCATCAGGATGTCACGATCATCGTGTGTCGCTGGTGGCGCGACGGTGTGCATGAAGTCGTGCAGCATGAATCTGCCCCAGCTCAGAATAGAACTCACCGCTGAAGCAACCGCCGGCGACATTTTCGTCTCCGTACGATGCAAACTATCTCTCGCTTTTGATAAAAGAGCCAGCGCTGGTGATCCTTCGTCGTAGTCTATTCCCACGTCTTTCATGGCTGCGATCGCTTGCCTGACTACGGCAAACGCCAGCATCACACCTCTAGAAGTTTCATCTGTCAAACCCAAAGCGCATGCCACGGGTTGAAAGCTGTCAATGATGGTCGTTGCATCGTATGCCAGAGTGTAATCTTCCACCTGGTCAAAGACTGCGCTTAAAAGTTCGACGTATAACTTCATACCAAAGATGCCAGGGTACCCAAAACCGTTCTTTTCGCTTTCGATTACGGATTCAATCATCTCAATCGCCGACTCGACCCATGTGGCGTCGACTTCAGGAAGCGTCAACATTCTGTTTATCTCGGACAATACGTTTTGTGTCGTAAGATTCGGAGTATCGTCGTCTGAATCATGCTTCGCTGCTGTCTTCTTGCTCGCACTCGCGTTTTGCTCAGAGCAATGACGCGCCCACAACAGCTCGCATGCTGCGCGACAACGCTTCTTGAAAAACTGCTCACCCTCGCCGAGAGGGCCATTAAAATGCTCTATCGCGGATATCATCGCGCGCAGATGGATACGCGCTGAGATCCCCTCCTCTTTGATGGCTGGCGCGAATTTCTCAGAATGCTTTTGAATCTTGTCAGCAAGTTCCTGGTCAATATCTAAGGCGATGCGAGCCGTTTCTAACTGCTCTTCGTCCATCTGTACCGAGCAAACAATTTCGAACGCCAGTTCGCGTAAATCTGTAACGCTGAGAGCCGAATACAAATCTGGTAACTTCAGTTCGCCAGAGCTTGCGCACGACGGCGCTTTGTCGAGCGTAAAGACCGCGGTCGTCTCGTCTGCTTTTTTCGCCTCTACCGTTGCTACTGCCGTACCCATACCATCGCTCACACCAACATTCACCATGTTTTCGAACGGATCAGTCGAATTTTTCGCCGTCGACGATTCGTTGGAAATCTCTTTGCTCCGTTCCAGCCGCTTCGGCGCGCACGCGCTCGTTTCTTGCGTTGCGGCGTCCCCTCCTGCTCGTTTCGTCGCCGCGGACGCCGTGAGCACCCCGCTCAAGTCTACGCGCTCGTTACGTCGTAGTCGCTCGATTACGTCTTGGACGTTCACCGCGCCGTAGTTCACGTCATCCATCGACGTTCCTGGCGGTAGATTGAACTCGAGGCGTTTGTCGTCGAGAATGAAACTCAACATCAACGCGTTGTCACGCTCGAGCTTGACGAGACGCTCGAGGGAGACGGTTGTTGTTGCCGCATCCTCGGTGTGGTCCATTCAAACCGAGGGCTGGAGCGCTCCCGGGTCGCCGAGCGCGCGCGTCGCCGTGTGATGATTAGGTGACCCACGCGCGAGGCCCAGGCGACGGAAAAGTTCAGGAGTTATGATGGAATCACTATGTACAAACGATGGCCTATTCGAAATCAAAGTTGGGGTTGATGGCGAGCACGCGCTCCTCAATGATGCGCTGGCGCTCGCGAGCAGCGACGGCGGCGGGATCCAATGCTGCGTCGTCTTCGGCGAGCAAAGGCGCAGGTTGCGCCTCTTGCACGACCAAGAGCGTTTGCTCTCGGTTGATGAGATGCTTGATGATGTTGCGCACCAGTTTGTATTCGGCTAAGAGGTCCTCGGGATCGGAAACGCCCGAGGGTACGACTTGCTCGTCGATGTACCAGCTGATTAAATCTTTCTGGAGCATACCAGCTTCGGCGCCATCTTCGCTGTCGAGCTCGCGTTGGCGCATGTGGCGCAGGAGAATGTGTTTGACCTGATTGTACCTTTCGGAACTCACCGTGGTCGTTCGCTTCTCAGCTACAGGCTCGGGTTCAGCGGGGGCCATGTCCTCGCCGTCAGCCGCATCCTCTCCTTTCTCTTGCGCTTTTGCTTGACGTTCTTGCTCGCGTCGCTTAGCTCGCAAGCTCTCGAGAACTTCTTCGGGAAGGATGGGATCACTGATGTCGTTCTCGAGCTCCATGTCATCCGCGTCGAGTGTCAAATCGCGAGCCTCGACAGCGATGATGGACTCGGACAAAAGTCGTCTCGCTTCTCTCACGTGCTTCGGATGCACTTCCGCCCGGCAGTGCAATCGCGCGAGAGCCTCAGACAGACGGACGATTGCCTCGAGCTGACGAACGGTGATTCTGTACGCTGTTTGCGTACCTGGCTGGCTATCACCCCGACGCAGTTTCACGTACGCATCCACGATTTCTTTCTGAGCTTCCGGCGTCATTCTCGGTTTGATTGTGCGCGCGTATCGGATGTAACGTTGAAGCTGCTCCAACGAAAAATCAACTTCCACGGCGGTTTCACGCTTTTGATGCAAGCTCACGATGTGTCGAGCCAACGTGTAGTCGTGGAACTCATCCGGTTCATCGATCATGACGTGAACTAAATCAAAACGAGACAAAATAGCCGGAGGAAGCGACAAGTTATGTCGCAACTTTTTGCTTCGATCGTAACGTCCGCCGTTTGGATTCGCGGCGGCCAAAATACTCGTCCTCGCGTTCAACGTCGCTTGAATGCCTGCTTTAGCAATACTGATGGTCTGTTGCTCCATCGCCTCGTGAATGGCGACTTGGTCTTTCACGTCCATCTTATCAAATTCATCGATGCAGCAAATACCGTTATCGGCGAGCATGAGCGCGCCGGCTTCGATACAATATTCACCAGTTTCGATATCTTTAGCGACAGTTGCCGTCAAACCAGCCGCAGAAGAGCTCTTGCCTGAAGTATACACGGCGCGCGGTAAGAATGCGGTGACGTACTTCAGGAACTGACTTTTCGCGCAGGATGGATCACCCACGATCAACACGTTGATGTCTCCCCGCAAATTCGTCTGACCAGTACTCTTGTGAACGCCACCGAATAACATAAGGGTGATGGCACGCTTGATATCGCTGTGTCCGTGCACAGTAGGAGCGATAGAGCGCACAAACTTGTCGTACAAGTGCGGATCTTGCGCCATTTGCGTGATCTCGCGCTTTTCTTGCGAAGAAAAGGTTTTGACAACTTCTTCCTCGTCATCGCCGCGAATATCTACCGCACCGCCGCCACTTGGCTCGGCCGTGTTCACGACGCTTTGCGCGACAAAAACCATGCGATAGAAGAGTTCTCGGCAACCTAACTGACGCAAGCCCGTAATACCATCGCTTCGTCCCTTGGCCGAAGATTGGAGCTCGGTGCGATCGCCCGCCATGTTCTTTGGGGCGACCTCTGGCACAACGAGCAAAGTGCCAGTGAACACAGCCTTGTCACCGGCTCGCGCTTCTTCGACGATTTCGTGTCGAAGTATGACGTCCATGCTTCTTGGCAATGAGCCAGCCGGGACCTCGTCCGCGTTCTCTTGTACACGCACTCTTTGCCAATCCACAAACTTGCACCCCTCTCGCTCCAGGGTCCACTTGTTTCTGTTGCCGCAAACTTCGTTGAGGCAGATTGACGGTTCCGTGTACCGACACTGCTGCTCCACATTCGGCACCAGGGTTCCACACTCGCCACATTTGAAGCACCCCATCAACAACTCCGGTCGAACGTCCGACGTGCGCGTCACTGTCCCGCTAAAGCTCGAAAGTTGCCCGATGTTGTTTGCCTTCAAACTTCGTAACCGATCGACTCGAGGCAAGTTGAAAAACTTCACCCAAAACTCTTTTTCCACGCCACCATCGTACCTTACCAATTCCGGTCGATGTTCTCGTACAAATAATCCCACCGCCTCGTTCAAGAACGGCTGATACATGTAAAAGTTCGCCTGCACCGCCTCGGCACCGAGTTCGTTGTCGTAGTCCATCAAGTGTGAAAAATCAACCGTCAACGTCGTCTTAGAGTCCATGTACTCCAACTGCTCCACGTACACTCGTCGCTGATTCCTTCTTGCATCATCTCGAACACCCGGACTGGCGAGCACTCCATCGTCGGGCGCATCCGCGCTCGCGTCGTAGACGTACTCGTTCAAAAAAGACTGAAACCTCCTTCGCACCTCATCGCTCCCTTGCACGTTCACGTTCACGCTCGTCATGTCGTCTCCGCCGTCGCGTCCGACGCGCCGTTAAATACACTTCTCGTCGCCGCACCTCCGTCGTCCGCACGCTCCCACGACGCGCGTCGGCCGATGTCTCGATGTCCCGGCCGCGATCGTCCCGAGCAATCCCACGAAAATCTCGTTCCGCGCGCGCTCGTCGAGTTCTTCGCGGTTCGATCGCCCGCACGAGTCAAGTTTTTCACAGTTCTCGCCGTCCGTCGTCCGTCGTCCGTTTTCCGCGCGCCGTGCGACGCGCACGAGTGGCGTTGTGTCGTCAGCTGTCACAATTTCAAAAATTTTCTCCCCCCACGGGCAGCACATCGCGACATGTCGTCGGTCGATGCCCTCGATCCGTGCGCGCGCGTGCGCGCGACGTGTGCAAAGGTAGCCCAACGCGCTCGTCAGGTTACAGTGGACGCGGATGCGGTCGCGCGGTTCGTCGACGCGCTGGGCGACGACGACGTCGCGCGTCTGAAACGAGGCTGTCGCGGCTTCGACGACGGCGCGCATCACGGGGACGTCCGTGGAGACGACGAGGCGATGGCAATGTTCACGCTGTGTGTGGACGCGATAAACTTTTGCTTTTGGCCCGATCACGACGACGGCGTGGAGGAAGGACTAGAGTACGAGCATCTTACGAGAGGCTGGAGGAACGCACACGCGGGAGATTGGACGGTGTTGACGTGCGAGCGGTTGCAAACGATGAGTGGGCCAGATTTACGAGCGATATTGAATTGGCCGCGGCCTCTGCCGGACGAAGAGACGCGGGCTAGACTGATTCGGGAAGTGGGTGATGGGTTGGCGAAAAGTTTCGGCGGTTCGTGCGCCGAGTTTGTTCGAGCCGCGAACGGATCGGCGGTGCGGTTGGTGGAGCTCCTTCTTAAACACTTCCCGGGATTTCGTGACGAGGTGCATGCGAACGGGGATGACGTTTTCTTCTATAAGCGCGCGCAAATTTTCGTGGGGGATCTCTGGGGCGGCTTTCGCGGACAAGGTTTGGGATCGTTTCATGATATCGAGGCGCTGACCATGTTCGCCGATTACAGAGTCCCGGTGACGCTTCGCGAGCAAGGCATCTTACACTATGACGACGCTCTGTTAACGAAAATCGTGAATAAGGAGGAGATACCAGCGAACAGTGCGGAAGAAGTCGAGATTCGCGCATGCACGGTGATGGCGGTTGAAGCGATTCGCGAGTCCTTCGCGAAAAAGCACGGTGAGCGTGTCAGCAGCATCGTTATAGACTGGTACCTGTGGGAAAGAGGCGAAGGAAAGCGCAAAACCTCGGTAGAACCGCATCATAGAACGCGAACGACGTTTTATTAGTCTGTAGCTTGTTAGCATGTAAGTTGACGTTCGTTTGCGCGCTATATTTGTTCTCGACCCTCGTGCGCACGCTGTGACTCTGCAGAACGCGCTGCAGCGCCGCAAAAGTGGCGAATTATTTTGCTAGCGACGGAAATCATCGATGTGCCAACCACCTAAAGACGGCGATCAAGTCCGCGACGCACGCGCCGAAGAGTCCGCCCTCGCGTCAGAGACGCTCGAACGCATCGCCCACGCGAGAGAAGTGGCCGTCGGTGCTGCCGCCATCGCAAACTCTCTCGCCGACTCTCTAATCACTGAATACGCGCAGAACCTCGCCCACGCCGCGAAAGTCGCCTACATCGTCGCCTACATTACCGAACGTCGCGCCGCCGCCGCCGCAGGAAACGATGGCGCTCGAGACACTCTCGAGCATTTTCAGCGCGCTGCTCTCATCGCCCGGCTCCTTCACGACTCGCTTTGTCGCGCTCTGGAACAAAATCTCGCAGAAACAAACCGCGCAATCTTCGTGGAGCGCGAGCGCGCCGCGGATCTCACCGCATCGCTCGACGCATATCATGTGAGAAGTTAGAACCCTTTCCCCTAACGACGCGCCGACTGCGAACCTCAAAGCGTGACGCGGGGCGTCGACGCGCGCGCCATCGACGCGCGCGCCGTCAACGATGGCGCTCTTTCCCATCGATGCGCGCGACGATGGCGTTCGCGCATCCTCGTCGCGTTCTAACGCCGACGCTGCGCCCGACGCTTGGCTTCGAATGAATTCTTTCCGCGCCAGCGCGAACGACGCACCCGCGGACGGCGACGTCGCCGATGCGCGCGTGCGCTTGATCTCGCCTTCGACATCGTCGCGAGATGACGACGACGACCGGGGAGAGAAGCGTGGGAAGAAAAGTAAGCGGGACAAGCGGCAGCTCAAAGAGAAGAAGCGCGAACGAAGGGAGAAGAGACTTCGAGTTGACGATGCGCGCAAGATTGCGGCTTTAGAGGAAAAGTATGGGCGTTTAACGCGGGATGCGCGCGTTGGTGACGTTCGCATGCGCCAGGGGAGGGATGCGTATGAAGACGCGCGACGCGACGGCGACAATCTGGCATATGGGCGCGTCGCGCGCGCAGACGGCGTCAAGTTTCGACGGGCCGTGGATCAAGCGCGAGAGTGGTACGAACGCGTGGCAAGAGTGCGCGAGAGCGATTTTTATGGATTGAATTTGACGTGCAAACGCGAGCGTGAATCGACGAAAGAGCGCTACTTTACACGAGGGATGTCTTCGCGAAGCGATCGAAGCGCGCCAAGACTGCGCAAACCTTCTCTTGTGGATACGGCAAAGGCAGATACAAACGCCGAAGAGTTTGTCAAGCTAGAGTTACACAACTTGGGCGTTCCGCACATGGCTGAAGACGGGATGGAGAACGCGCATGCGCATCTGATGCAAAGGACGAAGAGCTTCAATGAAAAGACGCGAGAGCGTCCGGAGGACGTCGAACTTTGGATCGAATTCGCCCGATTTCAAGACGAGTTCATGGCTTTGACGAGGAAACGAAGTGAAATTCGTCAACTGGTTGAGAAAAAGATCGCCATACTGGAGCAGGCACTGAGGTATCATTCGCACGATGCGCGTGTGATCATCATGCTGCTCATGGAGTACGAAAAGGTTGAAGAGAGTCCTTCAATCAAATCACGCTGGCATTACGCGTTAGAGCAAAATACTGGAAGTCCTGATATTTGGCACGCGTATCTTCGTTACCGTATGCGTGACTTTAGTAACTTTAGCGCGAGCAGCGTTCGTGACGACTTCAACAGAGCGTTACGTTCACTCGCGATAGCAAGGAACCAGTTGAAGCAAATATCTGCTGCACCAAGCAAGGTGTCTGAACTAGAACGCGCAATTGTCGATCTCATTGTCGATGTATGTCGATTCGACATTCAAACTGGTGAAACGGAACTAGCAGTAGCAAGGATTCAAGCAGCAGTAGAGTTTTGTTGCCTCTCCCCGTCGACGCAGACGGAAGACGAATTGGTGGATGCATTCGAGCAATTTTGGGAGTGCGGTGAGCCTCGTATCGGTGAGCCGAATGCCACGGGATGGAACGAATGGATGTCCATGAACACAGAGCTCAAGATAATAGTTCGTGATGCGAAATCAGACGCAGCGAGTAGGAACAAGCATGCGCATCAAACGCCTTACGAAGTGCCTCCGCCTCCTCCGCCTCCACCGGATGTGCCAGCAGGAGCCATCCTTGGTGGTGGCTGGGAACGTTTTGAAGACACTGCAATAGACAACGATGAAGATTGCGTTGGCGACGATAGTGAGGAGGATGAAGAACCAGACGCAGCCGCGCTCGCACTTCTCGAAGAGCAGCTTGACGCAGCAGCGGACATTGAAATTGATGATGAGATATTGCGTCGATGGATTGTGAAAGAGAGGGAACGCTGTTGCGAGATATGGAGACCAGCTCGATCGATGGACGTGCAAGAAGATGAACAAAGCGCGTCACCTCGTGTGATATGGTTCGATGATATCAAGCACGGTTTGATAAGGCTGAGCGACGAAACTGCAAAGCGGCGATTGTGGATGCAAACACTACGTCTCGTCGGCACTTTGGACAAGCTCCCTACTGATTTTGATCATGATAAATCGCTCGATCTCATTGAATGCACGGCTGGTCCGTATGTAAATGCCTCGAGAGTTTTTGCCTCCGCCGATGGCGTGAAGCACAATGGAACATGGCTTTCACAGAGTTATGGACTTGAGCACGCGTGGGTCACCGCCGATGCTGGACGCGGCGCTCTCGGAGCGAATATGTTTCGCGTTTTCGCAAGCTATGATCCAACCATTTTCTCATGTCGCGTCGTCACCGAGAAAGATGTTGCAAAGGAGCTTCTGTCGGGTGTCCACGAAAATTCTCTCAAGCTTTGGTCGCATTTTGCGAAAATGGAGTGGGAATCTGGACGTAAGGCATCGGCGCGAAAAATTTATGCAAAAGTGTTCAGCACTGCGACGTCAGCCAAGGTGCAAGACATCTCACATCTAGCTCTATCTTGGGTCGAATGCGAACTGCGCGAGAGTGATAGAGAAAACGCACTGAAAGTGTTGTTGGCACTCGCGAGCGTAGATTCTGGTGAAGAGACCACTCCGAACGCCGCCCGCGTTGAAGGCGCCACGGTCTTTCTACGAGCGCAAAATTTGTTCAACCAAAAAATGAACAACGCTTTTGCAGGCGGCGGTGTGTGGAAGGGTCGCGAACACGATGGTCTGCAAGAATATGGAATTGCGTTGATTCAATGCTTCGCGCACTTCCAGTACTTGAACAAGCAGACGTGCAAGGAAATTGACGATGCGATTTGTGCAGTACCACCAGAGACGCAACTTCGCGCGACGAACGTGGAGCATTGGCACAGTTTGCACGTCAAGCTGTTGGACATGAAGCCACTCGCAACACGGCGCTCAAGTCTTGAATGCGCGCTAAAAGTTTTTCCAAGGAGTCCGCATCTGCTTCTGAAGATGTGTGAACTTGAACTTGATGTCCAAGGCAGGCAGCGCATGCGTCGTTTATTGGATTTTGAACTCGAGCGCAATCCAAACGTGACGCTGATGTACTACGCGCTCGGCATGGAGGTCGGCAAACCGTTCGTATCGAACCCTCGCGTAATTTCCGTCCTCGAGCGAGCATTGCAACCGGCATTAATCACGGCGCAGTCGCCTTTATTGTGGCTTACGTACATGCGCGCGTACGTGTCGTGCGGACAAGCGTCCAGCGCTAAGACAATCTTCTTACGCGCCATAAACGCGGTACCGTGGAATAAAACGATTTGGCTGTATGGGATCGAATCACTAGCGTCGGTGTTTTCGACCAAAGAACGTGCTGCCCTGCTCGATGTCATGCGTGGCAAGGGAATCAGCCTCAGAACGGACGTGTTCGAGATCCAACTCGAGCGCGCTGTCGAGGCAGCATGAAAGAATTCAGAATTTAATTTTAGTCCTACTGTAGGTAGATACTTGTTGTACATTCTAGTTTGCTATCGATTCTTCTTACTCCACGCCAGGATATTCAATGAGTGTCGCACGCACCACACCGCGAGCGGTAGCGCGCCGATAACTATGATCCAAAACGACCACCATCGAAAGTTATCGACATGTCGCGGCGGTCGAAACACGGGTTCCGGATCTTGATGGTCGGTTGCGTAAAAATCACCAAATTCCCAGAATATACACCCGATCGACCACGCGAAAAGAGCCAAGGCATAGTCTACGCCCGAACTTTCCGGACGCGCGCGATAAATCTTGATCTGTAAGTACAGATAGTACGATACCTGAAACACAATTACAGCGCCCAAGATCCACCACGCGACACGGCAGTAATCTTGCGATACCGACGACAGATTGTAATACGAAAACACCGTCAAGTCGTGCGCCGCCCAGGACAAAATTGCGATCGCCTGAAACGCATCGGTGACGTCTTGCGTGTCGACTTCGCCCGCATTATTCATCGCCGGCACCGCCAAAACCGTGAGCTGCGCGGCTTCTATGAGTACGCTCGTCGCAAAGCAAATCACACACCACACCTCGAGCGCGTACACCGACCCGTAGAAATCCATCCAAACCCAACATGAATTCGCCCCGACGAGCCAAAAGAACACCGCCAGCGCGTGTCTGAACTCATTCGCGTCGTTCCTCGACGCCCACACGTTATGCGTAAAGAATATCACCACGAACGCCATCGGCACGAACACCCACCTCGTCTCTTGGCTCCAACAGCAATCGTTCGCGATCCAAAACATTACCGAAAAATGGTCCAAAACCTCGGCTCGCGCCATCGCGGACGCGCCCTCCGCGTGTTCCGTGAGCAGAATAGTCTTCGGCACGAGCGCGACGAGCTCGTCGGCGCTTTTCGGTTGCGCGAGTCGATGCACGAGCGTCTTTTCGGGCGTTCGCGGTGGCTTTGGCGTCGTCGCGGCATCGCGCGCGTCGCGTTCGTCCGACATGACCGATTCAAAGCTTCGCGCGCCGACCCCGCGCGCGGCGCGTCCGCGCGCACACGAACCGCGCGCGGCGCTATGGCGTCAGCACCCTCGAACGCGGCGTCGCTGTGTCCGTCTCGATCGCCGCATTGCGCGGCCGACATCGCGGGTCCCGATGTCCTCCGCCGACGCCGACGGTGTTCTGGTCCTCGCCCTTCGCGCCGCGGACGTCCCGATCGCGTCCGATGACCTCGCATCGCTCGTCGACGACGGCGTGGCGTTCGCCAAACTCATCCGTTCGGCGCTCGTCCGCATCGATTCCGTCGCGTTCAAGCACCTCCCGGAGACGCTACCGAGCGAAGATGACGATGCGAACGTTGCGGAACGGTTTCGCGTCGCCGGGGCGTACGCGGAAGCGCTCAGGACGATTGGGTACGGAGGGGATGGGGAAATTGGATTTCAACAGTTTTTGTATCCGAGCGAGGCGAGCGCGCGGTCGATTTTGAAATTCGTTCTCGACAAATTGCCGAGGAAAGAGGTCGAAGAGGCGATTTCTGGAAGTGCTGGGGGACGAACGAAGAATGAGACCGTCGGGGTCGGGAGTGCGGGACAGCGTGCGATCAAGGCGGTGGCGAAATCGACGCGCGCGGGCGCGGCGTGGGGAAAGGCGGCCAAGTCACTCGGAGGGTTCGCAGGGATCGCGGCCGCGGCGAGGGCGAAGAAAAAGACGGACGACGTGGAGGATACTCAAAAATTTCGTACGGTGCGGTTGGCGACGGAGGACGAGGCTGGGTTTTTTGGGAAGCTCAAAGAAGGCGGAGAGGCCTCGACGTTGGCATCCATCTTAGAGTATGCGTCGCGCAGCCGCGCGGATACCGAACGCGAAGAAGATGCGCAAAGATTGAAGTTTGGAGGCGTGGAGCGCATAGATTTTATCGGACCCGATGGAAAACCATTCGATTTGCGCACTCGTGGAGGCTTGCGTGGATTGATTGCGGAGGTGTTCAAATTCGCGATTGAAGGCGGATTCTATGCTGAGCCAAAGGCGAGACGGGCAAGACGCGAACTCGAAACGAAGATGGACGAGACAAACGTTCTCGAGACAGCGATGGAAGTAGAAAATGAGGCTCTTGATACACTCGAAGGGCGTTTGAGCGCGCGAGAACGCGACGTGGAAGATATTCAGCGTCGAATCGATGAAGCCATTGCCGTGCTGTCGACAGTGGATGATGAAATCGCCTCGTGCGCGGCCAAAGTGAAAGAAGCTTTGGAGTCCACAGATGAGAAACGCGCGCGAACGGCAGAGCTTGAGTCGAATTATTTGTTGCATAAACAAGCCGTGGGTATGGTATTGGCCACCGATCGTCCCATCGAGGAGAGCGAAGCCGAATTGAACAAGGTGCTCAACACTGCGAAGGAGAGAATGGAACAACTCAAGGCTGAGTGGGAAGCCGCAAAAGCTCCGCTTATTGCCGCCATCGAAGCGCATGCGGTTGCGGCCAGTGAAAAGCGTGAAAATGCAAAGCATCAACTCGAGGAGATTGAACAGTGGCGCTCTGAAGGCAAAGAAACGAGCGCGTTGTTGCGCGTCAAGGAGCACGAGCAACGTCAACTGCTTGAGGAATATGAGGCATCGCCGAAGAACGTGCACCGTCCTTCGTTCGTGCGACGAGTTAACGAAATCATAAAGAATATCAAGAAGCAGGAAGGAGAGATCTCGAAAATCGTGAGCGATACTCGCAGCGTGCAAACCGAAATCCAATCCGCAGAGGTGCTGCTACAACGCACATATACCGTCGTTGAGGAGACGTTGTTCAGAGAAGCGCGCTCGGATGAGTTGTGTCGAGCTGCGTACAAACACCTTCACGGAATGCATAGCGGCTTCGCCGACTTAGTGAGTAAAGTTGAAGCCACCGGCGTCGCACGTCGCGCGCAAACCGATTTGCAGCGAAAGGTGGTGGAAATTAGCAAACAACCGAACAATACAGAGCGCGTGGCGCGAGACTTGGCGCTGATGAAGGAGCAAATCGCAGAGTTGGAGAAGAAGCTCTCGTCTTCCGCGTGAGTTGTTTCAAATCTACTTTCGTCATAGTACATTGTTAATCTAGAGCTAGCCAATTCCTTTAGAGGATGCTGTACTGCGAGTAAAGGATCTGTCGAACCTCGAAATAGTCTTGGGATAACGCGCCCTCGACGACGAGCTTTTCATCACCGTCCTTTCTAACCGTGACACGACCGTTGGCACACACCAGCACACCATCGGCGAATTCGGCGATGATGCCTTCTTGAGCTAGCGCCTGACGGAAATCAGAAAGACGCAAATCGCCCAAAAATACGGAACCGGGCTGCGCAGACACCTTTGTCATCGTGGCGTTTGACGGCGCGAGCGCCATGCCATCAGCGTTCGAGTTCAAGGCAGAGACAGGCAGTAACATTGGAGCACCACCCTCTTCCAAGGCTTTGCCAACGACACCGTTGACCCAGCCAACTTTGTAACCCGCCATGTCTCGCATGTTTGCCTTTTGAAAGAGTGCGTCTGAGACGCGAATCTTGTACGTTGCCGAAGCCGAAGTGCACTCAATCGTCTTACCCGCATCAGGAGCATCGATCTGCACACCGGGTAATCCCGCAGTGAGCGCATCTTTGAGCGTTTTAGTCTCCTTCGCATCACCATGAACTAAAACTACCCGTCTCGGCGCAGCTTGCGTGATGAGAGTGCGGACGCTCTTGCCGTCTGCCTTTCCTTCAAAGTCAACAGTTATGATTGTCGCACGGATGTTAATTTCACGAGTCTCGGTGACGAGTTTCGTAGGAACCTCTTGAGGCTCTTCTTCTTCGTCTTCTTCGATGTTTGCGACATCAAGGTCGTCGACTACAGTTGTCTCCTTCATCGGTTCTGGAATAGGTATCCCGCTCGACATTTGTGAAATTTGATGAAACGTTTCGATGTCTATCTCTTGACCATAATCCGTCATCGTCGGCTCCCACACTTCATCAGGAAACATGGGACCATGTGGCGTGGAAATCGGTGTGAATCCCTCCGTCAAGGTATCGCGCCGTCGTAAATCGGCTTCCTGAGTAGATCCCACCGTTGTCACACCAAAAAGTACATCCATGGGCTCAGCCTCTGCTTCAACCGGTTTTATATCCGTCATTTCTTCCTCTGCTATCACAGTCTCGCTCTCCTTCTTCTCCAGCTCAGTACTTGTACTCGATTTGCGACTACTCTCGTGCTCCGCTAGCTCTGATCCTTCCAAAGGGATGCGGCGCGATAACGTGAGCTTGATCTTTTTCTTCGCCGTGGCCTTCGCGCTGAGCTGCACGACTTGCTCAGTGAGCGAACCATGCTCCGGTTGACCGGTGAGAATCACCAAGTTGCTCTTATCTTCAGCCCATTCAGCGAACAAATGTCTCGATGGTCCCGCCTCCAAGCTTCCGAACGACGCGAGGACGACTTTAGGCCCTGGCGGTAACGCCTGCAACTCCTCCATCGAGTGGCACAGCGTGAGAAACTTTGTGTTAAATGGGTTCTCGCGTCTACGCTCGAATGCGTTTGTCACGTGATCCCCCATCCATTCTAAATGTGATTTCGCGAAATCGAGCGTGTTATACGCCACGTTGGTCAAAAGCACGATTTGGTACGATCCCAATTGACGCTGCGCCCACTTCTCTTCTAGCAACAAAATCAACTCGAGCACGCGCCCAGCGGGATCGATCGGAATGAGCACGTTACCGTTCATGCGCAAGCTAGACAATATCGAATCAATCAGCTTGGCGTCTCGAGTAGTCTTGTTCGGCACTTCGCGGTCGACACTACTCGCGTCAGTGATGAGAAGCGCAGGTCTGTGAATGGCGTCGAAAGATGTGCCGTTCAGGTGTCTCTCCTTCCGCACGTTGTAATCTACGGCGTACACCACGTCTTCAGCATCTTTTCCTATCTTCCACACCGCACCACCAAGCGTGTGGCCAGCGGCGTAAGCCATGACCGAGATTCCATCACCCTTCCCGCGCAGCATCGACAATTGCATGTACTTGACGGGCACAAACGCCGCGAAAGCCGTGTCGACGTCGTCGAGCGAAAACACCTCCTGAAAATCCCCCTGATCTTGCCTCGTCAAAAAGTGATCATACATGTACATCTGTCCCATCTTGTGCACCGGCAGCGTCGCGTAAACCTTGCAATTCATTCCCAACTTTCCAAACGCGTAGGGCAACGCGCCCAAGTGCGCCGTGTCTGGATGCGAAATCAAAACCGCGTCAACCTTCGGCGCGATCGCCGCCAGCGGCTTGAGCATGTCCACATCAAATTTGTCATTCCATCCACAATCGAGCAAGATGTTACAGCCATCGATGGAGACGTGATAGCACATCGGTTGTTCTCCTGCGCGATTCGTTCGTAATTCGCCGTCGTCAGTCACTCTGATCTCTTCATTCGCACCATCCGCCGTTCGCGTCCTCTCGTTACTTACCCTTCACTCCGTACAAAGGCGTCACCAGCACCTTATTCCCGCGCTCGACTTCCGTCTTTTTCACCTCCGCCACCGCAATTTCCATCGCGGCGTTCGCCTCGACCTTCATTGAATCCGTCAACTTCGCGCGCCGCGCCTCTTTCACCGCCTGCGCGCGCGATCGCCGCGATCGCCGCTAGCTGTCGCTCGAAAGCGCGTCGTCGGACGCCTTAGCGACTTCGCTCGCGCTCGATTCGCCGCGCGACGCGTTCTGCCGTCGGCGCGCTTCGTTCTTTCTTCGTTCGATCAAACCTCAGACCTTCGCGCGCACGCCCGCGGCTCCTCGACGCGCGTCGTATCGACGCCGATCGGTGGTTAAGGAGTTTCTCGCGCCCACGTCTACGCGCACGCGTCGCGCGCGCACGCGATCGCGCGCGGCGGACGAGGGAAATGAGTTCCATGTTTGGCAGCGTCGGTGGCTGGTTCTCGGCGACCGCGGATGGCGAGGATAAACCGTACGTGCGCGCGATCGACGACGCGCGCGATGGTGTTTGTTGACGCGCTCCCGCGCGACGCGCGGTGGCAAAAGAGCGATCAATCGAAGCGAACGACGCGGATATGGATGAGATCAGAAGCCTCGCCGATAGCTGTCGAGGACGCCGGCCGCGACTGACGGAGCGCGCTTTGACAAACGCAGGGAAACTGATCCTACTAAATTGTTTCACGAGTTTCCGCACCCGGAGAACTGGAAAGAGCTCGTGGATGAATTGGCGGGGCGATTCGGGGAGGACTGCGAGGAAATTCCCGAGGGGATGTGCCCGTTGGGGAACCGCCGCGCGACGCTTCGACGATTTTTAGTAGCGCGCAAGTATAGTTTGGATGACGCCGAGGCCGCGCTGAGAGAGGCGATGGAGTGGCGTAAGACAGTGAAAATTGGCGATCGTGTGGGCGTTGATGCGATCCTAGCGAGCGAACCACGATGGGATTTGCTCGCCGATAACCGTAAGATTATGACGGGGACACCATTTTTATGCTACACGAAACAGGGGTTCCCGGTGTACATGTTACGGCTGGGTAAGGGTGATGCCGCGTTAGCGACGTCGGCAAGCGACGAAACGCACGTCTACTCTACGATCGTACGCGCTGAGCACTTGGTGCAGTCGATTATCCCCGAGGCTACAGAGAGAGCGAAGAAGATCAAAGCTGAGGGCAAGGAGCAAGAGGCTTCGAGCGACGATTACGACGGTTTGGTGGATAAGCAAGTCGTCATCATCGACATGGACGGGATAGGTATGTCGGCGTTGAGATGCCTCTATGTGTTGAAGACAATCAATAGCGTCGCTTCGCACAACTATCCGGAGCTCTCCAAGGCCATCTACGTTGTCAACGCGCCGTCAGCGTTTGACTACTTGTGGAGCGCGGTCAAACCTCTTCTCGCGGTGCACACGCAACATAAAATCAAGATTTTCAGCCAAGCAGAGTCGCAGTATACTGGTTTGCAAAGATTACTTGAGGATGAAGATATTCCCGACTTCCTCGTGCCGGAAGGTCACACGCCAGGACAGAAGGACTGCGTTACGACAGTGGACGGTTTCTTACCGACGACTGTGAAGAAAATGGATGACTGGCTCAAATCTCTTTGCAGTGAGCAAGAAGGTGAAACAAAAGGCGATGAAGAAGTGAGTGCGACGATCGAAAAGATGAGCGCTATTGAAATCAAGGAAGATTACGCCGCGGAAGCTTGAGCTTGATGGTAGTGAAATTGCTATATTGAGTCTAAATCTATGCGATGAACGGTATCATCAAACCGCCTCAACGTCGAAATTCAGGGCGTCCATCGTCTCGAGCGTTGCGTCCGCGATTCCCACGAGCCCGTTCAGAGGCTTCCCGCAAAAGGTCATGCCGCACAGCTCTAATACTTCGTGCAACCTATCGCTCTCGAATAAATACAGGTACGCCACAAGCGCCTCCAAAGCGCTTGCGTCCCTGTGCACATCCCCTTTATGTCCCGACCGCGACTCGTGTCCGAAATCTCTTCCCCATTTCAACACCGCGAGCTCTTGATCTGTCAATAAATCCTGTTCAAGAAGCCTATTCAGGTGTGCGTGCATGGCTTTGGCGCTGCACCAGCCCTTGGAGACGCCGTCTTGAGGCCTGATGGCCCTTCCCGACGTCGACGCGCTCTCGCTCGACGTGACGCGCTTTAGAATCATGTGTTGTCGAGCGTAGAGCTCCCAAACCGCGTCACCGAGGTAAGTGAAGGCCAGAGCGACGGACGGCGAGCGTTCGACTAACGGCTGCGGAATCTTCTCCAGCGTCAGCCCGCCACGGGAAACGCGGTACGCCAACGACTTCTTGGACGCCGCAGATTGCTGCTTTGATGCCGCGGATGCTTTTTTCTTTCCCGCGTTCCCGCACGTTACCGTGAGTGCGCGAACGTGCGGCATGTCGACCGAGTCGTACTCTGTGGCTGCTGGCGCAACGCAAGGTTTGCCTCTCGTATTTACATCAAGCTAGTGTGATTTTAATCAGCCTTCGCCGGTGCGGCGTCATCGTCCAAACCCCAATCCTCTTCACCACCATCTGCGGCTGGCTCGCCGGATGATACCTCGGGTTCCTGTTCCGCCTCGACTTCCTGTTCCGCCTCGACTTGCTGTTCCGCCTCGACTTCCTGTTCCGCCTCGACTTCCTGTTCTGCCTCGACTTCCTGTTCCGCCTCATCCACCACTTCAGATTCCGGCTCCACCGCGATATCGGATTCCGGCGACGCCTCTTCCTCGATTTCGGGCTCCGCTACAGCTTCTGACTGATCTTGTTGCTCGTTCACATCGATGTCGTCGATCGCATCCGTAAGCTTGTCAACGGCGAGCCCGACGCCATATTCGCACGCGTCGGCCTGGGCGCCCGCTTGCGCTCTGGCGTGTTTTTCCGCGTCGAGTGCCTCATCAAAGCCTTCGAATAACTCCAGATGTCCCGCTGGATCGGCTAAAGCCTCGGCTGCCTTCTTGTTTACCTTACTCAAGTCATCCTTCCACAATGCGATGATTTCAGATACACGACTCGGCGCATATGTGCGCGCCATGAACGCCGCCTCGGGAATACGCTTTGTCTCGATCAATAAGTCGATGCAACCATCGATATCTTTCAGCATGAACATCGATACAAACGCCACATTGTTCTTACCCTTGAGTTTCGATTCCTCCACGAGTTGCTTGAGCGTCTCTGGTGATCCAGATGAGGTCGCAAGTAACAACTGACCAGACAAATCTCCAGACTTTTCTAAGCACTTGTTCGTGAGCTCGAGGTCACCATTCGACATCGCAAGCTCACCGAGTTGCTTCCATTTCGACTCATTCGCACCTTCCGTTTCTACGATTTCTCGGGCGATATCGAGTTCACCTAATTGAACAGCGAGTTCAAACTTGAAATCCGGGTCGGTCGCAATGCGTAAGGCGTCGCTCACCAAGCCGCGAGACTCGAGGAAGCGCGCGATGGAATTGTGCTGATCGACCGGGATCGTCTCGAGAACTTCCTCTGCGGCCTCCAACTCACCGCGAAGGATCAATGTCTTGAATTCGACCACGGTCAACAGCAAAGTAAAGGACACGACGGCAAAATTCTTGTCCATCAAGAAGACACGGTTTTGCGCCGCGAGGTAACCCAAGATGAACATGGAACGATCCAAGTGTGTAAGGGTCGTCACTTCGCCACCGACGCAGTAGTTCAAACGCTTATCGGTGTTAGTGTAGATGAAGCAATCTCCCACCCAAATACCCGTGCTGACCGACTCGTTGATTTCGGAAATCAGCTCGAACGACTCTTCAACGCCCTCGCTCTCGTCCACGTGTCCAGATGCGAAAGCCTCCGCAGTCGCTTCAAGGTTGTATCGCAGGATAAAGAAGCTCGTATCGCTTACTATGGTGACCATTTCACCCGACTCACTCCAGATGACGTTTTTAACCGACACATCCAAGCGACGAATGACACGGCACTCATCCCAATCGTAAAAGCAAATGAAATCCGTCGAGCGAAGACCGAGCAATGCGCCGCCGTGCAAACCTTCAGCGGTGAAATTAGGGCGGAAAGCGTTCTTTTCCGTAAAGTTCTTGAAAACTTTAATCTTACTCGAACTTTCACGAACAGCGAACTCGCTGGGATCGATGCTCCAAGCGAATTCAATCGCGCTCCCGAAGCTCTTATTTCTCCACGCGAGGGCGGTGTAGATGATGTATTCGCCGTCGCCGCAAACGGCAACGAACCGTCCGTTCGGGTTGTGCGCCAAGCTCTGCGGGTACAGTTCACTGTTACCGAGTTCCTTCACCGGTAACGGCAGTCTCTCACCGTCCGCGGCTTCGTAATCCGCCGGAAGCGCCTTGACGTTTGTCGTCTGCACTTCGTTGTGTTTGCACCAGATGATCTTACCGGTGCTGTCCATGCTCACCACGGGCTCATCGCGACCGATCTTGAACATCACCGTCCCTTCGTCGTAACCGATCGCCACCGAATTCGATCCCTTCAAGCAACCGATCGCCCAAACCCGCTCCAATCCATAGTTGAGCGTGTTCTCCAAGCGATACGTATTCTGATGCCAGATGCGCAGCGTCCCGTCCTCGCTCCCGGTGATGATCACGGGAAGTTCGGGGTGGAAGCTCACCGCCGAAACGTTGTGCGCGTGACCTTCGAGCGTTTGAACGCACGATTTCGTCTGGTAATCCCAAATCTTAGCCAACTTATCGTCAGCGCCGGAGATGAGGTACGGGCGATCGCCGCCGGCGAAGTAGTCGACGCAGTTGACCCCTTTTTCGTGACCCTCGAGCGTAAAATTGCACACCGGCGACGTCACGTTCCACACCTTGATGGTGCGATCGAGCGAGGCGCTGGCGAACGTGTTCGTATCCTTCGGGTTGAACACCACGTGCATCACGTAGTGCGAGTGTCCCTCGAACACCATCGCGCAGTCCCACTGCCTTTCCCAATCCCAAAGCTTGATGAGCATATCATCCGAGCACGTCACCACGTACGGTTGCGTCGGATGCACCGCGATCGACCGTATGTAATCGCTGTGCGCCTCGAACCCGACCACCAACTCCGACGTGTTATAATTATACACCCTCACGAACATGTCGTCCGCCCCCGTCGCGATCCACTGCTTGCGCGCGATCCACTTCGACGTCCTCACCGGCAGTTCCGTCACCTCGAACGACTTCACCAGCGCGTTCGTCTCGTAATCCCATATCGCCACGTTCCCCGAGTACAGATTCGTCAGTATCCACGGTTCCGTGGGGTGTATCTCCACCCCCTTCACCCGGTCGCTCCGCTGCACGAGCTTGCGCTTGATGTCCAACCGCATCGGCATCGTCGCTCGCCGTCGCGTCCCGCGTCCGTCGCTCGCGTTCGCGCCTTCGCGCGTTCGCGCCTTCGCGCCTTCGCGCGTTCCGCCTTCGCTCGGCGTTCGCGCGCGTCGCGATCTGCGTCCGTCGCGTCGCGCTCGCGCGCGCGAGAATCGATTCGTTCGATTCGCGCGCGTCGAAAAAAACCCTCGCGCGGCGAACGTCGAAAAACACCCTCGTATGGCGAAGATCAGCGCGCGTCGAGAAACCCCAAAGCGCGACGCGGCGACGCGCGCGCGGTGCGACACACGCCGACGCGCCGACGCGCCGCGACGAGCGCCGACGAGGGACGAGGGACGAGGGACGAGCGGACGACGACGATGCGCGCGACGACGAGCGCGAGAGCGCGAATCGCGAACGCGAACGCGCTGAAAGCGACGACGAAAAGGATCGCGCGGGGCGCGCGCGGGACGCGAGGGGCGGTGCGCGTCGAGGCGAAGCGAACGGCGGACGGACCGAAGGTGGTCATCGCGGGAATCACGGGCGCGGTCGGACAGGAGTTCCTGCGCGTGCTCAAGGAGAGGGACTTTCCGTATAGCGAGATGAAGATGCTGGCGAGCGCGCGAAGCGCGGGGTCGAAGGTGGATTTCGACGGCGAGACGTACGTCGTGGAGGAACTGACGGAGAGCTCGTTCGATGGGCAAGATATCGCGTTGTTCTCCGCGGGGGGGTCGATCTCGAAAAAGTTTGGACCGGTGGCGGTGGAGAAGGGGTGCTTCGTGGTGGATAACTCGAGCGCGTTTCGCATGACGGATGGGGTGCCGTTGGTGATTCCGGAGGTGAATCCGGAAGCCATGGCGCACTTGAAGCTCGGTGGTAAGGCTGGGATCATCGCGAACCCGAACTGCTCCACCATCATCGCGCTCATGGCGGTGACGCCGATTCACCGCGCCGTGGGCGTCGAACGTATGGTCGTGTCGACGTACCAAGCGGCGAGCGGCGCCGGCGCGCTCGCGATGAAGGAGTTGGAGCAACAAACGAGAGAAGTGGTGAACGACGGTGAGTGCAAGACGATGGAAATCTTCCAGTGGCAGTATGCGTTCAACTTGTTCTCTCACAACGCCCCGATGACGGAGAATGGTTACAACGAGGAAGAGATGAAGATGGTCAAGGAGACGAGAAAGATTTGGGACTTCAAAGACGTCAACATCACCGCCACGTGCATTCGGGTGCCGGTGATGCGTGCGCACGCGGAATCCATCAACTTGACGTTGAAGAACCCGCTCGATGAAGTCAAGGCGAAAGAAATCTTGTCCTCCGCCGCGGGCGTTTCCATCATCGACGATCGCGCCGCCAACCGTTTCCCCACCCCGCTCGACGCCACGGATAACGACGACGTCTACGTCGGTCGCATCCGTCAAGACATCTCCCAGCCCAACAACAAGGGCTTGGATTTGTTCGTGTGTGGTGACCAAATCAAGAAGGGCGCCGCCTTAAACGCCGTGCAATGCGCCGAACTCCTCCTCAAGTAAGCTTTTCAATATAATATTCGCGCGCGCGCGCGCGTCGATCGTCTCCCCTCGTCGGCGTAATCATCTCCGCAAGTTACGTAAAGGTCGTCGTCGGTCGTGTCATTCATATTAAACTTATTATAATTGTCGTGCGTGCTGTGTCGTCGTTGACGAACGCAGAGGCGTCGCGCGGCCGATGGCGTCGGCCGAGGCGCGAGTGGATGATGATTGGAATCATCGCGCGACGGTTTGCGCCGTCGGAGCGGCGGTGGGCGCGCCGCCGGTCTTGCCGCCCATTTGCTTTCTCTCGTTGATCTCGCGGCTGACTTGGCACGCCACGCAACTCGGCATGCAGCAGGATTCCACGTATCCGACCGGTTTGACGCCGACGGATTCGAGAGCCTTGCTCGCGACGCACTTCAAGTAGCAGGACGAGAATGGGCCGAGACACATCGCGATAACGGCCGTCATGCAGCAGCTGCCCGTGTTCGTTCTGTCCGCGATCGAACCCATGTGGCAAGCCGGGCAAAAGCACGCGTAGATACAATCGCCGGTGTCCTCCATGCAGCCACCGGGGACGTGCATCATGTAAGCCAAACCAGGGTTACGTTCCGGCATGGTGTTTACAAGTTAATTGAGTGATCCGATTGAGGATTGAGGAGCGCGTTACAAACGTGCGTCGAGATGCGTCAAAATCGAGCGTGTGCGCTCGGTGACGATACTTTGAGAGTTTTGGCGCGCGGTGCGTCGATGTATGCCGCGTCCCGCGCGCGCGCGCGCGCGTCGATCGTTTACCCTCGTCGGCGTAATCATCTCCGCAAGGCGTCTATCTCCGCACGGGGTTTAAGATGTAGCGACGAGTCACACACCTCCAAGAGTCCCTCCTGACGCGGGCGACCACGCCGGAATTTTTCTCTATGCGCAAACAGTGAGCCGCGGAGGAACGGTGGTTTTCCCGCCGTCTTGACCACTACTATGAGTGCGATGTCGAGGAATGCAAATAGATGGGTGAAGAACGCGCACGATACTAGGGCCACGGCGTGTTTCGCACGTACATGGCTTCGATGTGATTCTCATCCAACGCACCGTCGTAAAAGTTGAAGTAACGAATCCATCCCATCATTTCGTGAGGGACAGCAAAAGTGTTGGCGAGGCCACCGACGGTGAAACTCGGTTCACCTTCGTTATTGTTCGCTGTGGCTTTGTTCGCTGAAATCATACCGTCAAGCGCGGTGTATGACCCACCGATGACACCCTGGCAGAACACCGACAAACCATGATGCCAAACGCCGTTTGAAGGCGTCGGCGCGCCGGAATCGTAGACGCTCCCGATCCCGCTCCCAATACCACCGCCAAAGCGTGGATCTGATATAATGAACGAACGGTCATAACCACCATCGTCGTGGCCGAAAATCCATCCATAAGATGCTGTCGGGTCATAAGATGGATCCAACCGAAAGACGACCTCGATTGTGAGATTAGGGTACCGCGCCGGACCGATTTCATACGGACACGTAATAATCGACGCCTTATTCCCATTTATGTACATCCCATTCATCGTCGAGTCATACGTGGTCTCCGATCCGAGGTTACACGTAATTTGTGAGTTGCCCCACGTGGTGCCGCCCGAATATTGTGACGCATCAAGTGAAGCCAAAGGAGTTGGGGCGTCCGGCAGCTCACATAAAGTTGAGCACGAAGCAAAACACGCCGCGATATTCAAAGATGCAGATCCACCATTAAGCTTCTGCGGTATCAGTCTGTTGCGATACGGCCAGAACGTCACCGTGCACTCGGCCATGAATTTGCTCGCTGACTCGGGGCCGTGTTCCTTTGTGTTTACCCACGGTCCTATCTCACGGAGTAACGCTCCGGCTTCGTTGCCCAAAACGAATCCATATTCGTAATTCACATTCCTCGTCGTCAGCGTCCATTTTCGCAGACCTATCCGCGTCATCTTTATCTTATCCTTTTGCAGAAAGAACAAGGGGGAACGGTAATTGTGACGCACCACGTACGCCTCGGAGATGGGAGACGTGAAAAAGTTTGGATTCGCCTGACGCACGCGCGGATCGATCCAGCTCGCGTCGAGCGTGAACGTCACCTCCGGTCGAACGCGTCCACCGAACGCCCAATTCGCGATCCGCCCCAAAGGCGCGTGTTCATCGCTCGCGAGACCACCAGCGATGGTCAACACCATTCCCATCACTAAAAGGAACGCGGCGATGCTCACGCTCGTCCACTCGCTTCGACGAGGACGACGAGGACGCACGCCTCCATGGTCGATAGACGACGTTTCGGAGGCATCGATCACGAGCCGCGTCGACTCTGTCGCCATCGCCCCGGAATGACGCGGCAAGGTCGAGGTGGACAGCTCATCGGTCCCGTTTGCACACACAAGGTCTTTAGGGGTTGGGGAAATTTTACCTGCAAGATGCCAGTGCAAAATTGCAGATGCAAATTGCAGGTGTTTTGGGGCGTCCGGGAAGTCTCATTTCTCCTAAGCTTTAAAAGAGACCTACGTTTTCCCTACGAAGAGTAAAATACACTTCGTCAGATGGACTAAGATGGCCGCACTTCTCCACGCTCTTCTCGCGATGTCGACGCCGACGCCGACGACGTCCGTCATCAAGGCGTCGAGCAAGCTCACGTCGAACGATAAGATCCTCGTCGAGGCCTTGGCCGGTGCGTCTCGCGTCGCGCCGCGCGCGTCTCGACGGCTCGACGGCTCGATCGCTTCCGACGAAACCGCGCGACTGACGACGACGCGCGCGTTCGCAGGCGCGCTCGGCGGATTGTTCGGCACGCTCGCGTTATACCCGATCGACACGGTGAAGACGCGGATCCAGGCCGAGAGCGCGGCGCGCGGAAACAACTCGGAAGCCGACGACGACGGTAACGGTTTTTGGTGTCCCCAGTGGGTGACAAAGTTGGCGCGGGTGTTTCGCGAGGAAGGCGCGGCGGGGGCGTACGGTGGGGCGTTGGCGAAGTCGGCACATTCGCTTTCGTCGAGCTTTTTGTACTTTTTAGCGTTCAGCGCGCTGAAGCGGACGTACGAGGAGCGAACGGGGAAAAAGATTGGGGTGGGGGCGACGCTCGCGGCGGCGGCGGCGGCGGGATGCTGTAACGTGCTCGTCACGGAGCCTTTAGATACGTACACGACGCGGAAACAACTGGAAGGAAAGAAAACGGTCGGTGATACTGGCTCAAAGGCGTTCGATGACGACGAGGGCGATGATGGGTTCAAAAACACTTTACGAGCGTTGCGAGGCGGACGAGGCGCCGCCGACGCGCGCGGCGGATTGTATAGCGGTCTCGGCGCTTCACTCGCGCTGACGATCAATCCCGCGATTCAATACACCGTCTTCGAGCAACTTCGTCAAAAGTTGATGATCGTGCACAACGCTCGCGCGCAGCGGCGTGGGATCTTAAAGCCCGTCGTGGAGTTGTCGATGTTTGACGCCTTTGTCCTCGGCGCCGCGTCCAAGGCGACGGCGACGATGCTGACGTACCCTCTCGTGCGCGCCAAGGTTTTGCAAAAGGCGGGAACGCGCGAGGAAGATAGACGTTCGCTATTAGGCACGCTCAAGCGAGTGCACAGAGAAGAAGGCGTGAGTGGTATGTACAAAGGTCTCGACGCGCAGCTCGTGAAAACCGTCCTCGCCGGCGCGTTGACGATGACGATTAAAGAGAAGAGTTTCACGAGCGCTCTGTGGTTCATGCTCCTCGTGCGCGGTCTCGACGACGAGTTTGCGTGAAGCGACGTCGTTGAGGCGACGTTAGTTTAGCAGATGATTGTAGTCTATGTCGCGATTTGAAGTTTTAAAAATGCCTCTAAGTCCCACCGCTCAAACCTCGCGAAGCTTCTACGAACATGCACACGACGGCGATGTCGTCCATCTTCCCACCAATCAAGTTTCTTCTATCGGCCCATTCCGGTCTCCCCTCCGCCGCTTTTCGCGCTTCTTGCGTGAAAGGCGAGTCGTACTCGGGATCACAAGAGTAACCGAACGCGAGCGTCGCGATGGCCTCGGCGCACTCTTCGGCGTCGCCTTGGTGCTCGGCGCACAGCGCCGCGACTTCAGCGTACGGCACGTTGTCCCATAAACCATCCGACCCCAAAACGACGGCATCGCCCGGTTTCATCTCTACCTCGACGCGATCCGCCGCGTCCGGGCGATCGCCTTCGGGATACACCTTCGTCCAGCCGAGCTGATACGGCAAGTTGAACTCGTGCTGTTGCGACTTTGTGTGAAACACCACGCCGCCGTCGCGCGAAACCAACGCCCCGGCGTCGCCCAAGTTCGCGATATCCAGCACGTTTCCATTTTTCAACACCGCGATGCACGCCGTGCACGAACCGATCACCTGCGTCGCCTCGTGCGCGTCCCTCATCACCGCGACCGGGTCGCGTTGTCCCGCCAACACGCTCTGCGCGGATTTCTCGGCAAACTTTTCGCTATACTCCGCCGGATCCACCCCCTCCTCCGCCCATCCTCCGACGCCGTCGAACACCCCGAACGCACCGCTTTGCTTCAACACGAAGCACGCGTCTTCGCCGCCCTTATCCGCCTTATCCGGATGCGGCACTAAAATCGCCCCCGCGCTCGAAACCTCCAACCTCGTCGCCGCCGCGCGCGCCGCCGTCCCTCCCCTCGCCCTTCTCGCGCCTCCTCGCGTCGTCCCGACCCCCCCACCGCCGCGTCCGCGCGATCTCCAAGCGTTCACCCGCATCGCGCGCGCCGTTCCCGCGTCGTTCGCGCGCACTCGCGTCGCCATCGCGCGTCGTTCGCTCGATCGCGTCGCCAATCCAATCGCGTCTCCGATCGCGCCTTCCCGTCGCGCGCGCGTCGCTCGCGCCGCCTCGGAGCGCGTCGATCGCGAACGCGCGTTTTTTTCGACGTTTCGCCGCGCGCGTCGACGCCGCGCGCGTCTGCGGCGTCGTCGGACGCGTCGCGCCGTCGCGCCGTCCGTCGGTCGGTCGGTCGGTTCGCGTTCGCCTGATGAGGGCTTCTTAGGGTTTAGGGTTTAGGTCGGTCGCCGCGCGCCGATTCATTCGCGCGCGCGCGACGGCGCCGCGTCGACGGCGTCGGCACGGCGCGACGCGTCGACGGCGCGCGCGATCGCGATGGCGACGGCGCGCGCGATCGCCGGCGCGCTGTCGCGACGACCGTGGACGACGCGAGCGCGACGCGCGACGACGACGACGACGACGACGACGCGCGCGCGCGGTGGCGGCGGCGACGCGCGCGACGACGCGGGAACGTCGACGAGGGACGCGCGCGACGAACCGCGCGAGCGCGGACGCGAGGACGAAGACGCGGACGCGCGAACGGACGAAACGGTGGCGGCGACGACGAGGCGAGCGCACCGGCCGGGAGCGTTCGGGCGGTTGCCGAACGTGTCGCCCGCGGAGCAATTGATCGCGAGCGCGGTGAAACGAGCGGGACGGGTGACGCCGACGCGGGGATTGAAGGATGCGGCGAGGGAGAGGAATAAGAGCGCGAAACAACTCGACGCGCTGACGACGGGGGTGTGTAAACCGTTGAAGGAGTACGTGAAGGGGTTTCCGCCGCCGGAGCGGTTGCACCCGTTTGAGCGGGCGCTGTTGGAGCTGACGCTGAGCGATAAAAAGTATAGAACGACGCTCGCGGCGGTGGATTCGATGCGGAAGGGGATGCTTGGGATAGGTAAAGGGTACGCGTCGCAAGTCACGAAGACGACGGCGCTGAAAGAGGCGGAAGAGATGCGAGAGAAGGGGTTCGCGGAGATGGAGGCGTATTACAGAAAGTACGCGAGGTGCGTGGACGATTTGAAATCCATCGCCAAGTTGCTCCGGAAGCTTCCGGTGGCGGAGCTCGAGACGCCCACAGTCGCGCTCGTCGGTGCACCGAACGTGGGGAAGAGTTCGTTGGTGCGCGTGCTGTCTAGTGGATTGCCGGAAGTGTGTAACTACCCATTCACGACGAAGGGCATCAAGATGGGGCACTTTTTCGTCGACGACGAGCGACACGTGGTCACGGACACCCCGGGCTTGATTAATCGATCGGAGGCCGATCGAAATAAAATTGAAATGCTCACCATCGCGACGTTGGAGCACTTGCCGACGTGCGTGATTTTCGTCACCGATTTAACCGGGCTATCGGGCACGTCCATCGACGACCAGTTGCAGCTCAGAGAAGAGCTCTACAAACAATTCGCCGAGCGTCGACCGTGGATCGACGTCTTCTCCAAGTCGGCACTAGTACCGGTTTTAGGAGGTGAGACAGACCCGGATACGCAAGAGTTATGGAGCGAAGAGGACGTGAAGGAGGCTGAACGCGCGATGGCGCAAATTCCAAACGCGACCGCGACGAGTGCCGACGAAGGTCGAGGAATCGATGAGCTTAAAGAGCGCATTATGAAGCTCCTTCACGAGCATAAACGAACTTTGCCTAAATCAGACGATGATTATAGTCCCGATTACTCCGGGACTGAAGCTTTGCCTGCGTATATTCCTATGTTGTAGCCACGCCTCAATGTTGTAATTGTTATTTTTTACATGCTCAACTCGTCGCTAGTGGTGCGTGCTTTGAATGCGTAGGTTTGAACGGATCGTTCGAGTGATTTAAATGCTCTGTCCGCTTGAGGTTCGAAAGACCTCCTTCTCGTTGACGAGGGGTAAACTCCCGATTCGTTCGCGTAAGTTGTTTCTAGAGCTGCTCATCGAAGGAGCGCTCGACAACGAGTCCTCAAACTGCAAGAGTTCGATGAAGCCTTTTCCGTCGTTCAAGCTGTTCGTCAGGGCTGCGAGACACTGCGCAATCTCGTCGGAATCGTTCACGTAGTACCGAGCACTCGAACGTTTGCGTCCAACGGTGCAGGTGAAGACGTCGTGGAATCGAATATCGGCTTCTTTCTTTTCGTCGTCGGAATCAGGGTCGCCCGCAATCGGGCTGGAAATGCCGACGGCGCTGTTCATTTTGATGGGAGATCCCGGCGAAGTTTGCACAGCTGGCAACTGATCCTCCGGAGGCAAAGACTTCATCTCCAAGAACGAGAAGATATCCTCGTCACGGCCTAAGAAGTGACCGCAGCACGCGACGAAATCGACTTCAATGAGTTCTTTGCCGTGTCCGCCGATCATTTGCACGATGCGCTCGACTGCGGTTCCCTTGCTCAAGCCGACCGGACGCACTTCGACAGACTTTGCACCCATGATGACATCCACGGGAGCATTCGAAATCGGGCCAGTCCATAAGTGCTGTAGCAAGTCGCGCGCTTGTTGACGACCAAAGTCCGGATCGGCGTACTTGTAACTCCACACCAGCGACGTTTCGCGCATCTCCACGTGACTTCTCGGAGTACGCTCACAAAAGTACTCAAAAACGACTTCAACGCTCTCCAACCAGTCCAAATTCGTAGTCTCAATCATGGTCATCCACTTTGGAGTGTCGGTGCCGTTCTTGCCTTGAAGTGGTGGTCGAATAAAAACGCCATTTTCCGCCGCGATCCAAACCTTGGGCAACATCGCAAAGATTTGCGCCAACTTGTTGCGCTCGGAACCGCTGAAGATACAAACAGTGGTATTAGGATCATCGCATAGGCGCGTGAGGCACTCCTGTGCGACCGGATGAATCTTGTGACGACTCTTCTGCGACTCGAGCTTCGGCCGTATCTTGGTCTTGCTCTCCATGGGATCGGTGAGTGTGGCGTTGTAGCCCAGAATGATGAGCCGTTCTTTACCCATTTGAAACGATTTGACCATCGCTTCGGGCTTGAGATGCGGCGGAATACGCTTTTGACGTAATTCTGCTTCGACGTGCGTGTCGTTGAGTTCACTGATGAACGTGTCCGCCCACGCTTGCGAAGTGTGAATGCTCACGTGCGAGAAGCTGCTTCTGTGTCGCTCAATCTTTTCCACTTCAGGCATCGTTAACGCGTCTTTAATGGCGCTTGCGACGTCGGTGACGTTGTACGGGTTCACTAAAAGAGCCCCAGCGCCGATAGACTGCGCGGCGCCCGCGAATTCGGATAGAACCAACACGCCGGCGTTGTTCTTGCTTTGGCACGAAACAAACTCATAAGAGACGAGGTTCATACCGTCGCGCTGAGAAGTGACGAGCATGACGTCTGTAACTGCATAAAGCGCGCAAAGCTCAGGAAACTGCATAGTACAATCCAAATGCTGAATCGGAACGCTCCCGATGGAGCCGAAACGGCCGTTGATTCTCCCAACAAGTTCGTGCACTTGCGAGGCGAGTCGTTGGTACTCCGGAACGTCGCTGCGAGTCGGCACGGCGATCTGGATGAGAATCACCTTATTCGCCCAATCAGGATTCTCACTCAAAAATTTCTCAAACGCCAACAACTTGTGCGGGATACCCTTGATCATGTCGAGACGGTCGACACCGAGCATGACTTTGCGACCTCGGAAGCGTTCGCGGAGCTCGTTAATGTGCACCTGCACCTCATTTGTGCGTAGAGCCGAGGTGAAGCGACCCGGATCGATACCGATGGGAAACGCCGCAACACGCGTAAAGCTCCCGTTATTTTCCACGCCCTCGGGTGTCGCCTCTAAACCAAGAATTCGGCTCGTCGCCGATACAAAGTGCCGCGCGTAATCGTACGTGTGAAAGCCAACGAGATCAGCCGCCAAACACCCGTGCAACAGCTCTTCTCTCATCGGCAACATTCGGTAAATTTCCGAACTCGGAAACGGCGTGTGCAGAAACCAACCAATTTTCATGCTATCTTCGTACGCTCGCAACATTTGCGGCACGAGCATCAAATGGTAATCGTGCGCCCAGACGACGTCCCCTGTGCGATACACGCTCATGATGGCATCGCTAAACGCGCGATTGGCTTCCTTATAAGCCAACCATTGCGCGTGCATGTTCGTATCTTCGCTGAGCTTGGCTTCGAAACTCAGCGGCACGTAGTGAAACAGCGACCACAGCACATTGTTGCAGTACCCATTGTAATACAGCTCGACTTGCGTCTTCGTCAAGTACACCGGCAAGAAGTTCTGCTTACGTAACGTCGCCGTGAGCGCGTCGCGATCGGGTCCCTCTTCTACGAACACCCCCGGCCATCCAATCCACGTCATGTCGTACGTCTTTCGTACGCCCAACAGCGCGCTCACCAGTCCGCCCGCCGACGTCCGAAGATCCCACGTCCCGTCCGGCTTCTTCTTCACACTGATCGGCAATCGATTCGCCGCGATGATGAGGGACTGCACGCGTCCAACGGATTCACCATCAAAATCATCGCCCTCATCGCTCGCGTTCAGATTCGTCTGCGATCGAGTCCTTCGCATCTGCTCGCGTTCGCGCAACAACCGATCGACGCGCGTGGTTTCAATCTCCCCCGCGTTCGCTCCCGCCCCCGCGGCCACGGTCGCGGGCGTCCCGATCGTCTCCATGCGTTGTCGCAAGTCATCGATCGAGCCTCGGCTGGCCACGGCGCCCGTGAGCGAGCTCATGGACGCGCGCGCCAGTCGTCCAGCCTCGGAGTCGGCGTGCAAGTTCCTCAGCGGCGACGACGCGAGCGTGCCGCTCAGGTCTTGGCTGTTTCGCGGGCTTCCCATGCGTCCGCCGTCGATGGAGGTTCGCCGCGCGCGCGGCGGGCTCTCCGCGCGCTCCATCGCTCGCGCTCGCTCGCTCGCGCCGCGAACTGCCGCGTCAGCGGCAGTTTCTGCCTCGTCGACGAAAGTTCGAGAAGAACGACGAATCAGGACTCGACGCGGAGTCCCGTCGTTTGGGAAAAAAAGATCGGGTTTCAAATTGATGGTAACCGGCGCGCGGGCGGCGGCGACGACTGCGTTACAAGCGATGATTAGGAAAACGCGGCGACGGCCTCGTCGACGAGTCTGTTGGCGCTCTCGCGACCCTCGACGTCGCCGATGCCGAGCATTTGGGAGATTTCCTCGACGCGAGAGTCGCGAGAATCGATGCGGCGGATGTCGATGGTGGTGCGACCGTCGGCGTCGTCGTCGGGTGATTTGGAAACTATGAGGTGGGTATCGCCGCACGCGGCGACTTGAGGGAGATGGGTGACACACAGAACTTGCTGCGAGCCCGTGGTGGTGAGGCGACGAAGGGCGTGGCCGATGCGAGCGCCGACGCGACCGCCGACGCCGCTGTCGACTTCGTCAAAGACGGAGATGCCACCGCTCGCGAGCTCTCGATTAGCGCGCGAGCTCGCGTAATCATCCGTCATGACTGGAGCCATTTTCAATGCGAGCATTAATCGAGCCTTTTCACCACCGGAAGCGATCGACGCCATCGGTCGGAGCGGTTCGTTTTGTCCGGCGGCGAGCAAAAACGTCGCGCGATCCAAACCAGTCGGACGCACCGCAAAGACAAGATGGTCGTCTTCACCGATTTCGCTCGCTCTCGGGACGCGCAAAACGTTTCCATTCGTATCCTCACTCGCTCCCTCGCGCGCAGTCCACGAAAGAGTGACGTCGAATCGGCTTCCAGCCATCTCCAGGTCCGTCAAAGCCGACGTGACGGCACCTCTGAGGGCGCCCGCGGCTTCTCGACGAGCAAGCGCTAATTGGAACGCACAATCCGCGGTGGCCTTGCGTAAGCGATCCAACTCCGCGATACTTTCTTCGCGTTCTTCTTCGCCCACCTCCGCGGCTTCGAGCCTTTCCTGAGCAGCTTGAGCGGCTTCAATGGCAGCGTCGGCGGTTCGCACTCGCAGCGTTTTGAACAATCTATCGAGTTCGCGCAAACGTGCCTGCGCTTCCTCTCGCCGGTGTGGCGAGCTCGCGAGGGCTTCGGCGTACTTTCCCACCTGCTCCTCCGCGTTCTCGGAGATTTGTTCGGCCTGGTAAAGGAGGTCGAGCGCATCGTTCAAGCCTTGCAGCGACGCCTCGTCGAGGCCTGGTTCCGGTTCAGACGCTGAGTCCTCATCTCCTGGGGTGCGCGTTGACGAACTCGCGCTCTCAGAGCGGCGTTCGGCAGCGGCGATCAAGCCTTTCACTTCGTGCGCAGCTTCACGAAGCAAACCTCTCGCTCCACGCTCGCCCGCGATGGTTGAAATCACAGAACCGCACATTTCCACGGCGACTCGGCTCGACTCCAACCTTCTAAGTTCAGCTTTCAAGGCGACGTCTTCGAGTGGCTCCGGATCAACTGCGTAATACTCCTCCAACAAAGCTTCGAGTTCTTCGCGCTCGCCCGGCAAGAGCTCTACCGCGTTCTTCACCTTGTTGAACTGTACCGCCAACTCCGTGGACAGGCGCTCAAATTTTTGTCGCATCGCCTTCGTGCCTGCCCACTCATCCAACAACTCTAGCTGCGCGTTCTCGTCGCTCAGCGTCGACGCAGCGCCTTGACCATTGAAATCCATGAGAATCTCACCCAAAGCCTTGAGTGCTTTCAGTGGGACCACTCTGCCATTGATGCGACACACGCTTCGAATGCGCTTCGTCTTCCCGCTCGAGTCGACGTACTGCAACTCCCTCGTGATATTCAACGCATTTGCGTCTTCTTTCGGCGGTGCGAACGGCTTGACATTTTTCCCATCCTTCGTGGACAAAGACGTAATCTGATCGTTCACGATGTCGTAAATCGATCCGAGAGACGCCGTCGCCACGCGAAACGTCGCCTCCAGTTTCGCCCCACCCGCGTTCGCCCGAATGCTCTCCTCCTTCGCCGGTGATCCACAAATCTGCGCGATGGCGTCCAACAGCACCGATTTACCCGATCCCGACTTCCCGGTGATGACATTCAACCCCTTCTCAAACTCAATCGTCTGCTCGCTCACCAACGCAAAGTTTGCAATTTTCAAAGTTTGCAAATACGTCCGCTCGCTGTCGTCCTCGCGCGACGCCGCTCGAGTCACCACCCTTCGCGCCGGCGTTGCGAACGATCGCGCGCATCGCCGCGCACCGTCAAACGTGCGCGCGACCGTCGATGCGCTGACTTTCGTTCGCATCGCGCTCGACGCGGTCGGTTCCACGCTCGGAGTACGCGCGATTAAACCGTGCGTCCGCGCTGAGTATCGACGCAGCGCCCCTCGAGACGCGACGGAGAGTTCAAACGTCGCGCGTAAGACGTTCAGGACGCCCCGTCGAGCGCCGCGCATGAGTCTGACGCGCCCGCGCGCGCGATTTCTATCGTGAACTCGATTGCGCAGCCACACGGACTGTCACCGACCGGAGGGTGTTACGGCTCGTCTGCGGCCGCACACGTCGTCGCGCGCGACCGCCACGCTCGCGCGAGCGATGACTCGATCGACGCGAGTGCGCTTGGTCGTCTCCGACGCCCTCGCGCGCCCGAAAGCGCGCTCGATGGACGTCGGCGACGCCGCGTTGCTCGACGACGCGAGCGAGGATCTTCGGGACAACATCGCGTACCGCGGCGGAGCGTTGGAACGGGTGATGTTCACGCTGCCATTCGCGATGAGCATGACGCTGATTACGTTTGTTTTGCTGTGGGGGGCGCGCCTGAGCCCAGCGCTGACGGTGGCGTTCATCTGCGCGTACATTTGTTATGGGTGGGTGAAAGGCATTCACAGCGGCTTCGCGGCGTTGCTGGTTGGGATTCCGTTGTTACACACGTATAAGGATGCGGATTGGCATCGACTCGGAAACGATGGAACGTTGAAATCACCGTGTTACGATAGGTTCTTTGGCGGCGCCGGACAGGTGTACAAGGCGAACGAAAAACCGACGTTGGTTGGGGACGACGAGCACACGTGGACGAGCGGCGTGGACGGGAAGTTGAAGCGCGGACTCACGGATAAGTTTAACGATATCATCCATGTGTGCGTGATTCCCACGTACAAAGAGCCTCTCGGGACACTGCGTAAGACTGTAGGGACGTTGGCGACGCAGACGTGTGCGAAAGAGCGATTAATCGTCGTACTCGCGACGGAGAGTCGAGACACCGAGGCGCCGGCCAAGGTGGGAGAACTAATCGACGAGTTCGGGTCGTCGCTCCTGGGACTGTATTACACCAAGCACGTGCTCGGCGCAGGCGAGGCGGTCGGGAAAAGTTCGAACTGTGCGTGGTCGGTTCGATGCGTCAAGAGAGAGTTTGTGGAGAAGCGCGGATTGGCGCCGGAGCAAATTATGCTCACGGTGTGCGACGCGGATACGTACTTTGACTCGCAGTTCATGGACTGCTTGGCGTATAATCACGTGCAAAATCCAAAGCCGTACAACACCACGTACCAGGCTGCGGAGACTTTTTTCCCGAACATTTGGAACGTACCGATTCTCATTCGTATCAAGGCTGTGATTGATAGCGTCGGTTTCCTCGGTCAACTCGCGTCGCCGTTTAGTCATCCGTTCCCATTTGCGATTTATTCGCAAAGTCTCAGAACGTCCATCGAGTGCGGTGGTTGGGATGTGGATATCATCCCCGAAGATTGGCACCACTATTTAAAGTGCTGGTTTAAAAAGGATGGTGATTACCGCATTGTGCCCATCTTCATGGTGATGGGCAACGATGCCATCGAAGAGCGGTCATGGAATGAGGCCATTAAGGCTCGATACATTCAAGCCAAAAGACACGCCTGGGGGGCGATCGATCTGTCGTACATCGTGATGAATTACTTAGAGAGACGAGACAAGGTTTCATTCACGCGGATGATGAAGCTGTACGTGCACGCGGCGGAGCACCACATTTCGTGGACTCTCTTTTGGTTTACGTGCATGTTGGGCGGTTTATGCTCGACTTGGGCGAACCCAGTGCTCGAGACGTATCCATTTGGAATTGGGTTACGCTCTCTCACCGTAGTAGCGTTCTTTCCGATGACGTTTGCGTGCTGGGCCATCATCATCAGTGAATTTTACATTCGTCTCTTCGTCATTCACGACAGAGAACACTTCGAGTGCAACGTCGCGCCAATGTGGTGGCAACTCCTGAGCCAAGTGCAATGGATGCTCATGCCCTTGGCTGACATGATTTTTGGCTCCTTTGCCGGTCTTGAAGCGCAGTTCCATATGGCCATAAAGCCGACGATGAAGTACGAAGTATCTGCCAAGCTTGCGAAGAAGTCTGGTCTTCCTCCGACGGCGTCGGGCGCCGCCGCGCCGAATCCAAAACAGCCCGCCGCGGAGCCGTCCATGTACACCGCGTTGACGAGCGGTGAAAGTCCTCGCCATCTCGACGGGCGCGCGAATACCGCGTTTTCCAACGCGTACTAGCTCATCTTAGTTGTAACGTAGAAATAGATATTTTCGACTGGCTCGCGTCGTCCTTCCTCGTCAGACCTCCGCGCGGCGATGGCTCTCGCGCGTGGCGGGCAGTACAGACGAAATGTCGACGCTCGAGCGCTTCTGCGTACGGTGCGTTACTCCGTGGCCGCCGCCGTTGCGCTCGCGTTTTACGTCATCGTGAACAATCCAATCACGTCGCACTCGCGCGCGTTCGTGAGCGACGTAAATGGCGTCGATGACGTCGATGTCGTGCGCGCGATCGATTCACGACGATCATCGATGGCCGGAACGTGCGGTGCGGACGTCGGGGCTCGCGTTGAGCTCGACGGCGGCGTCGTGCGCTGGGGCAGCGATTTCAAGACGTCGAGCGCCGAGGCGTGCTGCCGAGCGTGCGAAGAGAGCGCGAGAAAATGTAACGTATGGGTCTGGTGCGGCGACGAAGGGGGGTGCGGAGGTGATAGAAAGCGCGGGGAGTGTTGGTTGAAGTACGACGCGAAGAACGCGGCGCGGGCACTGTTTGCCGCGGAACGACGAGGCGGTGACTCTCGATGGACGAGCGGGGCGTTGTTTTCATCGGAAGAAGCGGAAAAAGCGGAGGAAGAAGTCAACGCAGAAGAAAGAGCGAAGACTAAAAGACGCCACGCCAAAGGGAATCATCGCGTGTACCTCGACGTCTCCATCGACGGCGCTGACGCGGAGCGCATCGAATTTGTATTGTACGCCGACACGAGCCCGCTCGCGGCGGAAAATTTCCGACGAATGTGCGTGGGCGAACCTTCGGAAGAGTATACATGGGTCGGTTCGAAGTTTTATAGAATTCTCGACCGATTCATTGACCAGACAGGGTCGCACACCGCCTCGGGAAGTGCTGTGAATCCGGGAAAAGCGTTCGACGACGATCCCGGCGGCTTGCGACTCAAACACGACCGGCCTGGTTTACTAAGCGTCGCCAACGCCGGACCAAACACCAACACAGGGCACTTTAGTATCGTCATGGCCCCAGCGCCGCATTTAGATGGCTCGTACGTCATCTTTGGCGAAGTCGTCGACGGCATGGAGCACGCTTGGGCGATCAACAAGTTGGCCTCTTCCGACGGCGAGCCCACGGGCGAGGCAAAAATCGTCCGCGCCGGCGTCCTAGAATCCTTTAGATGACGATCTTCATCGTATGTATGTATTACAAGTAGACTCCTTCAGATGACCATCGTCGTCGTCCGTATCACGAGTAGACTCCTTCAGATGACCATCGTCGTCGTCCGTATCACGAGCAGACTCCTTCAGACGCCCGACGGCCTCGAAAGCGCTGAAAGCCCTAATGTTGGTCTTGCCACACGGACCACGAAGTCGAAAGCCCTCGCGCGGCCAGTCGCATCCGCCTTTAGACGACGCGTGCGGTCAAGAGACAAGCGCCATGGTCCGAATCAGCGTCTTGAATGACACTCTCAGTACGTCTATCATCGTTCGCACGCGCGTTATGACGCGTCGCGACGTCGCGCGTGTCGCGACGGCGCCGAATCGCGTCCTCGCGCTGTGGTGTTTTAGGGTCTGTGACTAACCTCGCGATCGATCGTGTTCGCGCGCTCTGCAGAGTCGATGTACAACGCGGAAAAGCGTGGGAAGCGTCAGGTGCTCGTGCGCCCGGTTTCCAAGGTGGTGATCAAGTTCTTGCAAGTGATGCAAAAGCACGGTACGTGTGAAGAGAGGGGAACGCGAGCGGGACGCGCGCGAACGATCCTGAAAGCGGCGCGCGCATCACAGGATGAATGTGGAGACTGACGACGGAATGGTTTACAACGAATAGGCTACATCAACGAATTCGAGTTCATTGATGATCACAGAGCGGGAAAGATCGTCGTTGAGCTTAACGGACGTATCAACAAGTGCGGCGTCATCAGGTGCGTGTGTTTTAGGGTCTGCGCGAACGCTCGTCGAGAAGCGCGTCTTCTTTAAACGTCGATTAAGACTCGGAGACTGACGATGAATGGTTTTAAACTCGTAGCCCGCGTTATGATTTGTCCCACCACGACCTTGAGGACTGGGTTGGTCGACTTTTGCCCTCTCGTTTGTTTGGTGTCATCGTGCTCACCACGTCGTCGGGCATCATGGACCACGAGGAGGCCCGTCGCAAGAAGGTTGGTGGCAAGGTGCTCGGCTACTTCTACTAAGTGGTCGCGTGGAGTGGAGAATTCGATCGAATATGATCGACCCTAGATCGTCGAGAGCGGTGTCTAGCGCTGGAGCGTCTCGAGGTTTGAGTTAGATTTCATCAGCGGTGTAGTGAAAAGTCAGAAGCTTCGCCGACCTCGTGCGCGTTCGCCCTGTTTTGCCTCCTTCGTCGGCGCTCGTTCGTAAATCATTGCGTAATCATCGATATTAAAAATTATGTCCTACTCGCGTTCAACTTAGTTGCCTTCTTGGATCCACTTGGCGGCATCGATGGCATAGTACGTCAACGTCAAGTCGGCTCCGGCGCGCTTGATGGCGATCAAGGATTCCAAGACCGCATCGCGTTCGTTAAGGTAACCCGCCGCGGCGGCAGCCTTCAACATGGAGTATTCGCCAGACACTTGGTACGCGGAAATTGGGAGCGTGGTGCTGTCTCTAAGCGCGCGGATGATGTCTAAGTAGGCGCCCGCCGGCTTGACCATCATGATGTCCGCGCCCTCTTGTTCATCGAGAGCAGCTTCGCGCAAGCACTCACGGTAGTTGGCCGGGTCCATTTGGTACTCAGCCTTGTCCTTCGGAATCTTCCAGTCTTCACTACCCGGACGCGGCGCCGACGCCAAGGCATCACGGAACGGACCGTAGTACGCGCTGTTGTACTTGGCGGTGTAACTCATGATGGCGACGTTGGTGAAACCTTCGTCGTCGAGCGCTTGGCGAATGGCACCGACGCGACCATCCATCATATCGGACGGAGAAATAACATCAGCACCCGCGCGCGCTTGGGACACGGCTTGTTGGCACAAATAGTACACCGTTTCGTCGTTCATGACGACGCCGTCGGAGCGCACCATGCCGTCGTGGCCCATAGTGTTGTACGGATCGAGCGCGACGTCGGTGTACACTTCCAAATCGGGGAACGTATCCTTCAACAACGAGATCGAGCGTTGGGCTAAGCCGTTCGGATTGAACGCCTCCTTCCCGCAAGCCGTCTTCAAGTTATCCGGGGTCTTCGGGAAGACGACCACTTGGTTCACGCCGGCCGCGCGCGCCTCGCGTACTTGCTTGATCATGCCATTCTTGAAGCTCAGGCGGTCTTGTCCCGGCATAGAACCGATGGGAATGTTCTCATCGCCCTCGTGCACGAAAATCGGGTAAATGAAGTTATCCGGCGTGAGAATCGTCTCGCGGAACGCCTTTCGCACCGTCGGCGAGCGGCGGTTGCGTCGCGGTCGGCTCGGCAAATCTTGCGGCACCACCGTCGGCGCGCCTGGAGCAATCAATCGTCATCCACACTCGTCAGTCATCGCGTTCGCCCGCGTCGACGCGTTTCGCGGCGATCGATATCATTTCACATCCTTTCTCATCCCCATCGCGTCGTTCACGCATCGCACGCCGTCACACGCGTCGTCATCGTCACCCATCGCACTGGATAAACCACGACATCGCGTCGGCGCGCATGGATCGCGCCGTCGCGCACCTTCGGGGTTTCTCGGCGGCACGCGCGTCGTGGGCGGGGCCATGGTGCTGTCGGCGCGCGCCTTGACGCGCGTTCGCGGCGCTTGCGGCTTCACGAAAGCGCTCGGGGTGGTGATGGTCGTCGAAAGCATCGTGTCGAGTTGTGCCGTCGCGTCGCCCGCGACTGTTTGCGCATACGAAGATCTCGAGATTGCATCCAGGCGTGGATTTTACGGTTTTAGTGAAGAGCGAACCGTCGTCCGTCGTCCCGTCCGCAGAGTCGCGCGCGCGCCGCATCGCTCGTCGCACGACCGCCCGCGCGCGCTCGCCATGGGCAAGCGCAAGAGCTCCAAGCCGCCGCCCAAGAAGGTGGCCCCGAAGGTGGACACGACGTTCACGTGTCCGTTTTGCAATCACGACAAGAGCGTGTTCGCGCGACTCGATCACGTCGCCGAGAAGGGGCTGGTGGAGTGCGGGACGTGCGGACAGAAGTACACGTGCAACATCACGCACCTGAGCGAACCGATCGACGTGTACAGCGATTGGATCGACGCGTGCGAGAGGATCAACGCCAAGGACGAGGACGAGAGCGAGGAGGAGGATTGAGATTGATTAGAAGGCTATGTAGAAGAACGAACGGGACGTCGTCGTTCGTTCGTTGTGATGATAATGAACGACGAGTGAGCGAGAAAATAGCGCACGCGCGCGCGCGAACGAAGTAAGCGCGATGCGCGCGACGACGCCGTGACCCGGGTCGACGGGGGTTTGATTTGATGTATGTCTCTTCGAGACGCTAACGCTATTCGCACTACGAGATTTAATACGCCAACGCGCTCGGGATGTCGGGCCCGCCTCGGTATAACTGAATTGGCACCGCGCGAACGGCCACCGGTTCTTTATTTCCAGGGTTCAATGGCTCGAACACGCACAGAACGCGCAGCATGAAGGCGACGCTAAACGTCGGCGCCTGCACGCTCGGACACGCGAACAGGCGCGGGATGACGACGTGTATCGGAATCTCCACCCCGCGCGGACAGTCGCCGTCGACGATTTGCGTGAACTGCACGGGCGATGTCTCACTCACCACCTGACCCTCGCTCGTGCTGCAACCCTCGATGCGACACAGCTCGATTTCGATCGCCCTGAGCGGCGCCGCCGAGCGTTCGACGACGAGCCGCCCCGTGATCGCCTCCTCTAAAAACCAACTCGTCTTATCGAACGATCCGCGAATCAAGAACCCTTCGCTCGCTAACAATCCAGGCGCCGGTCCCAAATCTTGCCGCTCCTCCGTGATCTCGAACGCCATCGTCTCGCTCGCCGCCGCGTCGGCGACGTCGTCCTCGTCCGGCTTCGTCTCCACTAAAAATTCGCACATCCCCGTCGACAGCGACCCCCCACGCAGGATCGGCCGCACCACCTCCGCATCGATCGCGTACACTATCTGCGTGTTCTGCCCGTGAAACGTCTCGTACATCGGCGTCGTCGGCGGAAAGCTCCCCAGCGTGAACGAAAACGGAAACGCGTGCACCCCCACCGCCAGCCGTCCCGGCGGCGCCAGCACCAGCGACACGTCCAGCACGCGCACCGGTTCGACGACCATGAACAGCGATTCCAGCACGCTCACGCTCGAGTCTCCGACGCGCAGCTGCACGTTTCCACACGCCGTGAGCAGAACACCGTTGTGCGCGAACGGCGCGTCTTCGCGTTCGACGCGCACCACCACCTCGCCGCGCACGACGTCGCGCTCGCGGTATTTACTATCGCTCGACTCCAGGAACACGTCCACGCGGCTCATCGCGCGTCGTCGTCTGGCGCGCGTCGATCGATCGATCGATCGATCGACCGATGCATCGCTCGACGACGCGCGGCGACGGACGGCGACGACGCGACATCGCGACGCGCGCGCGCCTCGAGCGCGCGCGAGCGAGGCGCGACGCGTCATCGCCGCGTCGTCGCGGACGACGGCGACGCGCTCGCGCGCGCGACGCGCTCGCGCGCGCGCCGACGCGAGCGTCGAGGCGGTTACGACACCGCGCGCGCGACCGGCGACGCCGCGCCGAACAGCGGCGTGGGCGTGCGTCGTCGCGGTCGCGATCGCGTCGATGAAGATGACGCTGAAGCGCGAGCGGCGGGAGACGTACAGCGCGCGCGAAGAGACGACGCTGGAGCACGCGGTCGACGCGAACTGGGCGGAGGCTGAAAAACTCCTGGCGCACCTGCCGACGCGCGAGGGGGAGACGAACGCGTTCTTTCCGAGCCTGGACGACGCGATATTCGTCGGACACTTGGTGACAGATTTAGATTCCGTCGCGGGGGCGATCGGGGCGGCGAATCTGTACGGAGGGAGCGCGGCGGTCGCGAGCGCCGTGAACACGGAGACGCGATTCGCGCTGGATACGTGGGGCGCGACGCTGCCCGAACCCGTGGAGACACTTTTAGCGGAACGACCGGATAGGAACGTCTGCTTGGTTGATTTTCAGCAGCAGTCGCAGTTGAACCCGGCGATTCCGATGGGGAACATCGTGGGGATTATCGATCATCACGCGCTGCAGTCGAACACCATCGTGACTGAGCGACCGATTTTCGTCGACATTCGACCGTGGGGGTGCATGTCGTCCATCATCGCGCATAATCACGCGGTACAAGGGAAGTTTTTGCCCAAACACATAGCCGGAATGTTGCTTAGCGCGATTTTGAGTGACACGCTAAACTTGAAGTCTCCAACGACGACGACGTGGGATGAGCGCGTCGTGACGATGCTGGTGCAGTACTTAGAGGTCCAGGATGTGAACGAGCTCGCAGCCCGACAGTTTCGCGCGAAGAGTCAGTCGCTGAGTCTGATGACACCGTATGCACTCGTGAACGGTGATATGAAGCAGTTCAAGTTCACTGGTGATCAGGAGACGTACGAGGTGGCGTATTCGGTCATCGAGACGACGGATGCGGACGCATCGCTCTCGCGAGCGGCGGATATACTTCCGGAAATGCGCGCCGTAAAGTTGGTGACGCCATCCACGAAAGCCATGCTTCTAGCTATCGTCGACATTGTCAACCTCACGTCCACACTGCTGATCTGCGGACGCGTCGAGGCCTCGCTCGCCGTGGCGGCGTACGGTGGAGTGCTCGAGAACGATGGAACGATGCTGAAACTTCCGGGCCTGGTGAGCCGCAAGAAAGACTTCGTTCCACCTTTAACGAAGGCGGTGAAAGATGGCTGGAAGCCCCCACGCCTGTCGTTTGACGAAGATACGGAATCTGAAAACGGGTTGCATCGCTCGCGATCGATGTTTGACATTCCAACAGGGGACGTGGTCGTCGACTACACAGAAACACCGTCTGGCAAGCTTGTTCGCCAAGAAACAGGAGATTGAAACGCGTCGAGCTTTAGCAATGTTAGCAATTTGTTTTTACTTTTCTGATTTTCCTAAACTAGCTATCGAACCGTGCGCCGCGTCCCTCGTTGAGCGCGGCGACGAATTTGGAAATCCTCGAGAACTTTTTTATCTGCCTCTTGCTTAACGCTAGATCCCTCTGATTTTAAGAACTCTCTCTCGAGTGCGCAATTTCCGAAAACGCGTGTGAGTAATTTTCTAAGTTCGGAGATATCTCTACCGCCGTAGCGGCTGATAATCATCTCCAAAAGATGCGCGTTATCTACGCGTCCGAGCATCACTCGTAAAACATCTTCCAAGTGTTCGTCAAGAACATCGCGCACTCTCTTGTAAGCGCCATCCGTGAGCTCTAACAACGAACGGAACACACTATCGAGGCAAGACCACCACATTTCTTCACTATTTGATACTTCGCTCGAGACGCGTCTACACATCCCGACGGCTACATGTAAAGCTTCGTTTGTCTCGATGACGAATCCCTTCATCAAACTCTCCGCGGGCGCAGTCTTTGTCCACTCTGCCCCACTCGTCGTGAAGAGCTGCGCCATCGCGCGAATACCAGTGGAGTAGTTGCATAGATGAATACTGAGCGCTTCGTTGTAGTTACCCGCAGCCTCGAGCAAGTAGGCCGTAGCATCCATGACGTTGAACTCTCGGCAGTATTCAAGGCACCGAGCTTCGTCTAAACTCTTCACGTCTTCACTTTTTAAGTACTTCAACACATCTTGTGGTTCGAATTGACACATGAGTCGAAAGTACAACTCAGCCATTTCCGTCGTTACGACGGATTTTGTCGCCGACACCAAGTCCACGAGACTCATGTCGTGAGGGCTGCCGACGCCGTCTTTAACTTCGTGCACGGCTTCGAGAACTTGTCGCAGGTATTGAAACTGCAAGACAGGCTCCGATGATAGTGCGTTCAGAACTTCAGCTTGTGCGTGTGGGAAGTACGCGATTGCAATACGAGCGCATACATCAGCGGATTTAGCGGCGACGACGGGCATGATCGCAAGGAGCTCGTTTTGAAAGACCTTGGCGCTCTCGGTGTCGAGTGGATGCGCTCGTGCCACCGCTGGTCCAGCGTTCATTTGCTCTGCATGCACGATGCCTGGACCTGATTTACCAAGGCACACGTCTACATAATGTACAGCAGCGTTTCTCCGGTGCTCATCACCGGCGAGCGCCTTCAAAGCGTTGATATGATCACCAGATGCGATGTATATCACGGCTTCGGCTTGAGCAAAATGTGCTTCTCGCGCGAGATTGAGGATTTGACACTCGTCATTCAACGTAATATCTTCGTCTATGCGCCGTCCGATGATGGATACCATCGCCTTCTCTCTTTCTATGACGTCATGTTTCGTCTTCGCGAGCGCCAAAGTTTCCAAGAGCTCCCGTTCAACTTGCTGCGTCACTGTGGCGCGGCCGGTACCGACGATGCTTGCGGCAAACGTGAGAAGTCTTGAACGAGTTGGAGCTGAATTTACGGGACCACACGCACCGGCGGCGAAAACCACGGCTTCAACAATAACCTGAGATCCCATGCGATCGGTTGGAAGGCCATCTATGGCGAGTATTTCGCTCTCACTTGCGTCCCAGTCTTTCAAAATTTCCGTCAGCACAACAGTCGAGGCTTTGGGTTCGGCAAGAAGAAGATACAAAAGACGCAATGGTGGACATGATGAATCGTCTTCTCGTACGGCGAGCGCCATCGCTGCGTTCCACGTGGTACTCAAACTTGACTCGGAATCATGCGTGCTCATTGTAAACACATTAAGATCGACTGGCTCAAACAGAAATTTCATCACCTCCATTCGAAACTGACTAACGATTTCGCTCGACAATCTACAACCGTTTGTTGGAAACTGTTCGCCTTGAATAGTCTTGAAAATAAACAGCAAGACCTGTCGAACGCGAGCTTTATCACCAAACTTGGGCTCCAGCGAGGCTTGAAACATGGCTTCGACCGGTGTGATGAAATCATTTAAAGCTCTCGTGAACACGTGCGCGAGCGCGCTGTACATGCCATGATGTTTGCAGAGTCGAGCGACTTGATTCAAATCAAGCGATTCTACATCCATATGCAGAACGCACTGTTCAATCACATTTGCCGCATCAAGCGCAGCATAGTGCTCCACGAGCGCTTGCATCACTTCTGCAGGTAACGAACGCAACTTGTCCGATAAGATATGGGGCACCATGCCTTTCAAAAACGCCGCTTTGCATTTTGAGTTTAGGAAGGCACCGAATACCACCGGCGCATACACTTGATTCAGTGCGTTAAACGCAAGCAACAGACCGAAAACGACACTTGTTATTAGTTCGAAATACGCAGCATCGTCAGAGTCGATACCACGTGTGTTCAAAGATTCATCAAGGAACTGTGGGACTACGTCGACAAACGCTTGCACCGCCCTTTCCCGGGTAGTCTCCGGATCTGCATACTTTTTCGACAAGCTCGGCCACAACGGCAGCTCATCCGATGCGACTTCAATAAGCGTGTTCAAAGTACCAACCCAGTTGCCTTCCGCCTTCTTTGCTTGCATTCGCTCGAACCAACCAAAAAATTTGCCGCGGCGTAATCTCGAAGGTGATAGCATAGCGAAATGAACACCGCGCACGGCGACAGATCCATGCCAATATGGCAAACGCTCGAAAACAGCGTCATGATTCGCGGTGGCTTGTACAATTTCACGAGCAATCGGAGGCTCGCTCGTCGCAACACGTTCTATGAGCTGCCCATGAGACGTGTAAACAAATAGCTTGTTTCGGCTACTAAGGACACAAATCAAGTCTTGCGACAGCCAAGCCGTCGCCATCGCACTCGCAACGACGCCTTCTGGATCGATGCTCCACGAATTCAGGATACGCGATGTATTTGCGGCGCGTTTAGTTCGTTCATTTTCTCCAGGCGATCGCTTGATCGATTCAACGTCGACGGAGAGCACGTACACGCTCGCGCCCCATACCACGACAAGATTGCATTCTTCTACGTTGTCATGTGTAGTGACTTCATCCACCCACCTCGGGCTCCAACACATCACAGGTAGCACGGTAGCCGCGATGTTTGGCGGCCGAACGATCTTTGCGATGACCTCAGCTCGTGGATTGAGTCGCATGATGAGCACGGCGTTCATCGTGCACAACGCCGCAACGCCTGCGGCGTCTGCAATATTCTTCGCTGCGCTCAGCGTTTCACCGTACGTAGGACTGATGATACCATTATCATGGGCGTTAATATCTGATACACTCACCGATCCGACTCGAGGCAGCGCGTGCGCCGCTATCACGAACGTCCGCTCGCCGAGCGACGCCGATTTGACTCGAACGACACCCATTCCGAGAGGCGAAAGCGTGTGATGAATGACGAGGCCACCCTCCTCGGACGATATCACGTCAACAACACCGTTTGACTCCACTTTTGAAAGCATTACGAGCGCTATCACGGGCGTTCGATGCGCGCCGACGATTGTTTTCAAAATCGTCGGCGTGCGCTTGATATCCCACAGCGTGAGACCGCCGTCGTCGTGTCCCACCAAGAGCCACTCACCCCTTTCATCGAAGCACAAACTCGTCACCCCGGGCGTGGCTGAAATTCCAGCAAAAGTATTCGCCGATTTCAGGCACGAAACCGTCCGCTCATCGTTCACGCCGCGTTCGAGAAAAATAAAACCGCCCTCCGTTCCCACGGCGACGCGTTCTCCGGGACCCAGCGCGCAACACATCGCCCTCCCCGCGTCGACGGTATCCATCATAGCGTTCGTCACTCTCTCCACATTCACTAAATCTACCACCCCACCCGCGCTCGCCGCCGTCCCCACCGTCCTATTCTTTTCCGTTCGAGCTCGCAGCGCGCGAAGCGCTCGTCTCGCCTCGTCTCGCGCGTCGTCCGCCGTCGACGTCCCCGCCTCGCTCTTCCCTCGCTCTCCGGCGAGCAACCTCGCCTCGCGCATCGCCGCGATCGCTAAACCATCCTCTTCGCTCTCGTCCTCGTTCGCGTCGTCCGCGCTCGCGTCGTCCTCGTCGTCTTCGTCCGCCGCCGACGCCTCCGCGCGTCTCGACACTCGTCGCACGAGCACTCGCACCGCCGCGTCGCTCGCGTCCCCGATCGATCGCGACAGCGACAGCGGCATCGTTCCGACGTCGCGCGTCGCCTCGCGCGTCGTCTCGCCGCCGTCGTCGTCGCCTTCGTCTTCGTCTTCGTCGTCGCTCGACGACGGCACCAACAAATCGTCCACTCGCGGCGCGTCGTCGTCGTCGTCGTCGTCGCTCGACGTCGCGTCTCGCTCGACGCGCGCCGCTCGACGCTCGCGCGCGCGCGGCGTCGCGCGCCGCATCGCGCGCGCGTCGCGCTCTGCCGCGTCGCCGGTCGCTTTGAACGATAACGGCCCCGCGCGTCGGCACACGGCGCCGCGCGCCGCGTCGTCGCGCGCGCCATGCGCGACCCCGCGCGCGCGGTCGCCCGCGCGAGCGCGAGCGCGAGCGACGCCGCGGCGCGCGCGCGCTCGACGCCGCGGCGGACGCAAGATGAGATTCTGAGCTCGAGCGCGGCGCGTCGTCGCGCGTTCGCGCCGTCGTCGTCGTCGCGCGCGAGCTCGAAGAGCCTCCTGAACTCGATGCTCGGCAGCGGCGCGCTCGCGGTGCCGTCGTGCTTCGCGGCGTGCGGATTGGCGCTGACGACGGCGACGAGCGCGGGGGCGTGCCTGGCGTGCGCGCTGTCGCTCGAGCAAATGTTGTACTGCGCGAACGCGCACGGCGCGTGGTCGTACGAAGATTTGACGAGCGCGACGCTGGGACGACGAGGGAGGATCGTCGCGAAGTATAGCATCGCCGCGCTGTTGGTCGGGGTGGTGGTGGCGTACGTAAACATCGTGGGGGATAATTTCTTCACGGCGGCGTCGAGCGGCGTGCTGCCGGCTGGGGTGGAGGTGAATCGCGAACGCGTCATGGCGGGGGTGACGTTTGGGGTGTTTTTGCCGTTGGCGACGTTCGTGAAGAGTCAAAAAAGACTCGAAAAAGTGGTGGGGTTCGGGTTGGCGACGACGGGGTTGTTTGGATTGTGTTTGGTGACGCTCGCGGCGCGACGGTTGGCGCTCGGCGACGGGAAATCGAGCGCGTCGAAGACGTGGGACGCGAGCGGGCTGGGTCTGGTGCTACCGATCATGGTATTTAATTTTGCGGCGCACGTGATGGTGTTTCCAGCGTTGAAGAGTTCGGGCACGGCGGTGATGTCGACCTCGCGCGTCGTCGGCATCGCGAACGAGACGATGGTGCATTTGTTGATCTTTTACATCGTCACCGGCGCGTGCGGATACGTGGCGTTCGGGTCGAGCGTGAACGGTAACGTTTTGCGCAACTTTGGTGCGGAAAGTGGATGGTTTGGGATTTACACGCAGTTGGTACGGTTCTTGTACGGGTGCGCTATATGCACCGGCGTGCCGCTTCTCTTCATTTCCTTGCGAGAAATATCGCCCTCGCTCTTGCTGTCGCTCTCGCGCGTGGCGGGAAGACACACCGAATTAGTGTTTGATGTTCTCGTGCTTTACAGCTGCTTGCGCGTGTCCATTTCAGTGCCAAACATTCAACACGTGTTCGGTCTCATCGGTAGCACGACATGCTCGATACTTACATTCATTCTTCCTGGGATGATGTTTCTGCGCACGTGTCCGTCGTCGAGCTCGAAGAAAAGTATGAATGATTTCAAACTACTGCAGCAGCTCGGGAGCGGTGTGCGTCTCAGCGCGCACGCGCTAATTCTATTTGGCGTATTTATTGGTATCGCATGTACACGAAGCACACTGCAGTCCTTGAAAGAAGAAGCTGAGGTTGTCGTCATCATACAACGACTCGTCGCCGCTCAAACATTCGTACGATCGAGGGTGCAAGTTTACGACAGGATTCTCACCGCGGCGGCGAAATTCAGAAGAATCGATGCCGTAGAACGAGTTGTTTCACAACTTTCCGAAGAGTCGAAATTAAGCGAGAGCGTGGTGAAAGATGTGACATCCACGCTCGCGCTCGCTTCAAGTCAGGAAACGCGTTCAGCAGCGATGCGCGAATTCGACTCGCTCAATCCGTTTCGAAAAGATGTCGACGAAGAGGACGTGCGAGAGGCAAAGGAGAAACTCGCCAAAGCGAGAGAATCGTACAGAAATGTAAGCGATACCCTACGCGAGGTTCGCGAGACGTTGAGAGATATAGAAGAGGAAGGGGAAGCGAGCCAGGCTGATGAGAGCTCCGACGACGTCCACGAGCGCGCAGATGAGGCGCTTGAGAAAGTACGAGCAACGGACGATGCGCTCGAAGAAACATCGGACGTCCTAGAACTGACCGAAGACGTCAACACCGATCTCGATGGATTACAGGTTGCGTCTGAACGGTTAGAAATGACGGACACGATCATCGAGCAAACGTTGGAGGAGGTACGAGGGGCGAAAAAGTCTGGAGCGGAGGCCGTGTGGCAAGCGGCGACTAATGTGGTCGAAGAGACGGAGAATAAAGATGAACTCATCAAGAATCTGAAAGAACCCATAAATATCGCACCACGTGCGTGGAAGAAGGGCAAGGGCAAAGACGTCGATAGTCAGGAAGATATCGTTGAAAAGATAGTCGCCGCCTCGAACAAGGTGACAGACGAAGAGGCGGAGCGCGCTGTCGAGACGGTGCTCCAAAACAACACGCAAGACGGTGCTTCGAGCCGCGCCGTGCAACGAGCCAGTGAAATCTTAAAAGAAATCACCGCAGAAAGTCCGTCGGATTCTTCGAAGAACCCGACTAAAGCCGACGAGAACGTCGTATTTAAAAAGTTTGTCAACGCGACGACGGAAGGGCGCCAAGTAGAGCAGCAGTAATACAAGTTTCTAACACTAGTTTTCAGCCCCGACGACGACCACGCGCTTCGCTGACTGACGGTACACGACGATAACACCATCTAAACTTACGCGCCAATCCGTGTCTGGCGCAACATCGCCCAAGCGCTGGTGATACGACCGAATGTCTCGCCCGAGCGCCTGCGTCACAAACGCGACGAATTCGTCGGCGCTTTCGTACAGTGAATCTTTGCGCCGACGCTCCCACGCCGCGCGCAAAGCAGCCTCGCCGGCGTCCGTAAGTTTCACTTCATCTACGGTCAACGGTCCGTCACCATCGGCGAGATCGTTTCCGACCCACTCCGGCGCGCGAGCGTCGACGACGCAATCGCTGTACGGCACGTATGGTTTTACGTCCAAAACCGGCGTCCCGTGCACTAAGTCCGCCCCCGCCACGTCCAACGATTTCCCATTCACGCGAACGATTCGCACTAAGCTAAGTCCTATCGGACACGGTCGATGCGGCGTTCGTGTCGCCAAGCACCCTCGCTTCTCCCCGTTCAATCTCGGCACCCGAATCTTCCCGCGAAGCGTCGATTTCGGCCCATCCGCCGCGCCCACTTTCCCATTTTTCTCCGCCCCCGCGCCCAGATCCGTGTTCTCATGAAACACGTACACCAACCAACAGTGCGTGAACTCGTCCAATCCCTCCAGCGCGCTCGCCGGCACCCGGGCGTCGAGTTCGACGCGTCCTCGCGCCAGCGGCACCAGCGACGGTTGCCGCGGCGTCCCCAGCCTTCGATCGAACGCGCTCGCGAACGTCCCCATCGCCATCATCTCGTGCGACGTCGACGCCCTCGCTCGCGTCGCGCCTCCGCGCGCGTCCATCGCTCGTCGGCAGCGCTCGAGCTCCAGGCGCGCCTCGCGCAGCGCGCGCTCCGCCGTCGTTCGCCCGCGCCGCTCCGCCGCGCGCGCGTCCTCCGCGCGTCGCAGCGCCTCGCCCTCGTCCCGCGTCGTCGCGCGCGCGAGCGCGACGAGCGCGACGAGCGCGAGCGCGACGTGCGCCATCGCGCGCGCCGTCGCCGGCCGTCGTCGCCGTCGCCGTCGCCGTCGCCGCGACCGCGTCTGCAGACTCGGTCGCGTCATGCTCGCGGCGGTCGCGCGCCGCGCGCTCGCGTCCGCGCGCGCGACGACGTCGCGCGTCGTCCGGCGCGCCGCGCTCGCGCCCGCGCGCGCGCGCGAGTCGTCGACGGGCGCCGTCGAGGCGGCGCGCGCGCGGTGTCGCGCGTTCGCGTCGACGGCGATGGTGACGGCGACGACGGCGCGCGCGGCGACGGCGACGGCGACGGCGACGGCGACGGCGACGGCGCGATCGTCGATCGGCGGCGTCGCGGCGCGGCGCGCGTACGCGCGCAAGGTCAAGGTCGGGGCGAACGGGAAGACGAAGGTGAAGATTAAGCCGTACTCGTCGTACAAGGGCAGGTTTCAAGTCACGGCGAGCGGGAAGATACTGCGGAAACGAAAGGGAAAGAGACACTGCGCGTTCGCGAAGACGCCGAAACAGAGGATGCGGTTGCGGTCGTCGACGCTGGTGCACGAGACGCTGATGCAGCCGATGCGGAAACTCGGATTTAAGTTGCGTTGAAGGTTTGCGGGACGACGTCGGGAGACGGAGAGGGATTGGGTGTGATTTATGCGAGACTTTTAGGTCGTAGTAGGGAGTGAATGAATTACAAAAGTTTGTTCGTTTGTTCGTTCGTTCGTTCGTTCGTTTGCCAGCGCTAACCGTCGCGTTAACCTCGAAACGCGAGCAAGAGCGCCGGTTTGACTGTGCCTGAATCGAGCGCCGGCGCGTTGGACGACATGATGGACGGCTGGTTCACGATGCGCTTGAGCGCGGCTTTGTACGCCATACCTGGTTCCCCCGCTTGATCGAAAAGCGCAGCTTCGAGCGTGAGCGAGGCGTTTCGAGATAAGCCGTGCTCTTGCTCCAAGTAGCGTGCCACGCGGAGACGAGTGGCGTCGTGCGCGGGCTCTTTAGGTACTCCGCCAGCAGCCGGAGCCGCGGGCTTGGCAACCGACCCCTTCTTAGCAAATGTTTCCGCTAATACCGGAGGCAAGTTTAACTTGGCAGGTGAATCCGTCGCGGGCTTGTCTTCAGCGTCTTCCATCTTCACGTCCTCCGCCGAATTTTCCTCCTTGACCACTTTCTTCACCTCTTCCACGGGCTGAACGGCGACCATGTTCACTGCAGAGGTTCGTACAAGCTCGATCCACTCTACCATCACCGTTCCACACGTCTTTGCAAAGTCTGCGAGCGAAGGATCCTTCACCTTGCTACCTTTTTTCACGGTTTTGGTGATTAACGTTTCCTGCAACATGACTGGGTTCACGCTTTGCTCCTGAATATGCCGAGCGGTTTGCTTCAATCTTCGAACGACGCGGTTGGCGTGCGAATTTGCCTGCTCCACTTTCATCTGCGCCGCAGCCACGGCTTCCTTTGCTTTTTCAAGCTCCAATCGAGCACGCTCTTGTTGCTCTTGCGTGTCCTCGTACGCCTGCAGCCCATCCTCGAGCTCGGTTTTCAACTCTAACAATCTAGGTGTACTCGACGGTACTTTGATCACTGGTTTTTCGATTTCTACCTTTTTCGATTTCGCCGGCTTCTTCTCCGCGGGCTGTTTATCCTTTTTGTCTTCGCCGTCAGCCTTTTTACTGAGCTTGCGCTTCTTGCCGCTCGGCTTCGCCTCCTCCTCCTCGGCGTTCGGTTTGTAATCTTCAACGTCATCATTCGCCGCTTGCGTCTCTTCTTCTCCCGCCACCTCCGCCGGGGCCGCCTCTTCCTCTTCCTCGATGACTTTCTTACGCCCGCCTCCTCCGCGCTTCTTCTTCGCCGCCGGCGCCGGCGCCGGCGTCTCCGCCTCGCTCCCCTCCTTCGCCGCCGTCTCCACGACCGCCTCTGGGGTCGATCCCACGTCCACGCTCACCGCACCGCCACCGTTCTCGTACGCTCTCGCCTCTTCCAGCGCGAGTTCCAGTTTATCCCTCCCGCGTTTCACCTCCGCCAGCGACGCCTCGAACGCGTCCGCGTCCCACGCCTTCAACTCCTTCTCCGCCACGTGACCGAGGGACCTCGCGCCGAACCAATACACCCTGCGCGAACCCTTCTTCGCCTTGAGCGCGTCCGCGGCTTCGTCATCGCGCAGAATCTACGGCGCGCGACGCGTTCGATGTCGAATTGTCAGTCCGCCGTTCGCGTCGTCGCCTCGTCCTTCGTCGTCGTCGTCGCCGCGCGCGGTCGATCGAGCGCGCACCCTGCACGGCTGCGCCGGCGCGCGCGCCACCTTGCCGAGCGCGATCGCTCCCGGTTCCATCTCGGCGTCGCGCAGTGACGCGAAACCCAGCGCGAAGCCGCACACGATGACGCGCGGCGTCCTCGCGACGTCGTCGCTGCGCCGCCTCGCGCGAGACCTTCGCGATCGATGCGCGGCGTCGCTGTCGACGTCCTCGCTCGCGCGGGACGCGCGCGAGAGCGAGGGGGGGGAGAAATCGCGCGCGCGCGATGATGATGCCGAAATCGCGAGCGCGCAGCGAGGCGCGCGCGAAAGAGCGGCGTTCGTGCCGAGATATCGACGCGATGGCGAGCAAAAAGCGCGCGCGAACGATTCGGGGCGAGGGGCGAGCGCGACGCGCGCGAGGGGGCGGTACGAGGGCGCGTCGGAGGGGTTCGCGTACGGCGGCGAGCGCGTCGACCGGAGACTGAGCACGGAGTTAAACGGTGAGATCACGAGCGCGCGCACGGGGGAGGAGATATTAGAACACGTTCGCGTGCGGTCACATCTATATAATCGGGTGAATTGCGCGACGGCGTGGCACAGATTGGCGAAGAAGGCGCGGCAGCGGTTGTTACCGCGAGCGTGGGAAGCCGGAAGCGACGCGAGGGTGATGGATTTGGAGGCGACGACCAAGCGGTTGCTCGCGACGTTTCAGATTCAGAACTTGAGCAACTTTGCGTGGTCGTGCGCGGTGCTGAAATACAAACCGAGAGATGATCTCTTGGGTTTAGTGGCGGATCGCATGGAGCAGAAGGTGGATGAATTTTACCCGCAAGCGCTGACGAATACGTTGTGGGCGTATACGGTGCTGAAACATCCTCGTGCGCAAAGGTTGGCGGAAATTCTCGCACCAGTGATATTGTCAAAGCTCCCCGAACCGGACAAAGAGTTGATGCAAGCGGAGAGCGCGACGGGAGGAGAGTTCAGCACGCAGACGGTGTCCAACGCGCTTTGGACGCTGTCGTCCTTGGGCGTGCATCCCGGATACGAGCTTCTCGATCGTTTGGCGATTTTTGTCGTGAAGTCGTCCCAAAACTTCAAAGCACAAGAGCTTTCCAATTCAGTGTGGGCTTTTGCGCAGTTTGCACACCATCCGGGGAACGAGGCTCTGCGCACTTTTGAACGCTCGCTCCTGGAACGAAGAGAAGAATACACCACTCAAGCTTTGGCCAACACAACCATCGGTCTCTCTGTCTTCGGTGGCTCAGAAGATGATGGCCTGAACAAGCTCTTCAATGACGTCACCCCGTCGTGGTTTCGTCTCAGTGAATGTAACAGCCAAGATCTTTCCAATATCACTTGGGCCATCGCTTCCGTGGGAGCGTTTCAATCAGACCTGTACAAAGCTGCCGTGCGCGAGCTTTTCCGCAGGGATTCTATGGATTTCCAGCTGGAGGGATTGAAGATGCTCTTTCACGCGAGGCTGATGCAGCACGATTTCGATCCAGAACGTGAAACTGTGGATGTTGTTTACCCAGACTGGGTGGCTGAGCTCGGCCGCTCGGCGTGGCTTCAACAAACCGAGGACACTCGCGTGAGTACGTTTCAAAAGGAAGTCTTGGAGACGGTCAAAAGCCTAGGTCACGAGCCATACATGGAGGAACTCACGGACGATGGATTACTTAGCATGGATATATGCTTAAAGGACAAGCGAGTCGCCATCGAGTGCGATGGGCCGTCGCACTTTTACACAAACTTGACGGAAGGATTGACGCAGAAAACAAAGCTGCGAGACAAGGCGCTCGCGGTGCGCGGTTGGAAAGTGGTCACCGTGCCATATTTCGAGTGGCAGGTGGAGTGGGGTGCGGGTGCGGTGAGCGCGAAATCATACATAGAAAAAAAATTGCAGGCAGTAGGCGCGTAGGAGCATCGTTTTAGGCAATATCAACACATAGATAATTATCACACTGCGATATTATTCTTGAGCTCGTGCTTGACGTTTTCACTAAGTCCAGTTTGTTCGGAATGCCACGCCATCATGCGCCTCTTCTTCAAAGGTAACATAGACAGCGGCGTTCCAGAAAACTTTTCTTCCTTCACGGAGGGTTTCGGCGTCGGCGGCGCAGCCTCAGCTTGCGTTTGGGCTGGCTTCTCCGCGGGAACCTTCTTCTTCTCGACTTTAGGCTTCTCCTTCTTCGGCTTAGTCTCAACGACGGGCGTTCTAGGGCGCGGTCGTGGGTTGGCGCGATACGCCATGGCTTCGGCTTCGTATCTCGACGAGGTGTCGTCGACGGCTTTGCCGAACGCCTTCAGCATTTCATCAAGCTTCGCGACTTCGGTGACACCAGAAGCTTTTCCACCTACGTCACCACACGCTTTGCAGCGCACGGTGTCGGGCGCTCGAGACGTCGTGCGTGACCTTCCATTCCCTGCTTTTTGTGGTGAGTACTTATCGCTCCAATTCTTCATGCAGCTCTCGTGCGCGATGGCGCCGCCGCTGTCGCACGCGCACGCTCGAATCATTGAACCATACTCTCCATCGCAATCTTCGCATCCACACACGCAGCACACGGCGATGCGATCTTCCTTTAGCAACGCGGCGACACCGTCTATAGTACCAAAATAATCGTCTTTAATCTCGTCGCCTTCGGGCGAGCGCACCGGGGAGGGCGCCGTTCGCAGCGACGCGGCTTTGTCATCCGACGCAAACTCGAGCAACACGACCGCCTTCTCGCTCCGACGAACGCACGAAGAGCACTTGTAATCTTTCGGAATTTCTTCCTCGGCGTAGATTCTACAGCATTCGCCGTGCTCCCAAGCCCCGCACGTCTCGCACGCCACCATGAACCCGTACTCCTCGTTGTCGCCGCACACGCAATCAATGATGTCGTCGCCCATGATCCCGCTGTACGCGTACGGATGCTTCTTAGCCCGCACACGAGACCCACCCAATCCAGCTTTCTTCGGTCCCGGCACGCACTTCGTCCCGCGCACCCACGCGTCGAACGCCGCGCTCGCGGTGAACGCCGCCGCCCGATTTCTCGCCTCCGCCTCTGCGTTTTCGCCGGCGCCCACGCGAAACGACATCGTTCGCATCTCCCGCGACGCGTCCTCGTCCTCGTCTTCACCCCCCCCACGCGCGATGACCACCCAAAACTCCGTCCCGGTGCGTTCATTCCGTCGTTTCGCCACGCACGCCGTCGTCGCGCGTCGTCCTCGCTTCGTCGTCGTCGTCCCTCCCGCCTTCTTCATCGCCTCTCCGACCCCTCTCGCGAACGCCGCCGTCATCCCGGCGTCCCTCACCACCGCATTCGCTCTCGCTCTCGCGTCCTCGTCCTTCGCGCCGCGTATATCGCACCGCACCGCGCCCACGCGCGCGTTCGGCGTCCTTCGCTCTCGCTCCGTCGACCCCCGCCCGCGCGCGTCCCCGAGTCCCTCCACCTGCGCCGCGCTCCACAGCTCGATCCTCGCGTCGACGCAGTAATGATGTTCCCCTCGCTTCCCCTCCGCGTGTCTCGCCGCGATCATCGCGCGTCGCGCGCGAGAGCCGTCGCTTTGCGTCGTCGCGCCAGGGCTTTCGCGCGCGCGCCGTCTCGACCCTCGCGCGCGTCGCTTTGCGCGTCGTCGGGCGCGCGCGCGTCGCGCGATCGCCGGAACCGCGCACGCGCGCCGCGCCGGCGCGCCGGGACCCGCGCGCGCGTCGCGTCGCGTCGCGGTGTCGCGCGACGCGCCGTCGCCGCTCGACCGGACAGTTGGACGCGCGATGGCGTCGGCGTCGTACGCCGCGCTCGACGACGGCGACGCGCTCTTGGCGGCGCGAGGCGACGCGCGCGAGGACTCCGCGCGCGTCGACGCCGGCGCGCGACGCGCGACGTCGCGCGCGAGCGACGAGAGCGACGAGAGCGACGACGACGGATGGTGCGCGGGGTGCTGCGGCCTCGGCGGCGCGCGATGGCGACGCGCAAAAGCGCGCGCGGCGGAGACGGAGCGCGCGAACGCGCTGGAGGCGCGACGCGCGGCGAGCGAGGCGGCGCGCGCGCGAGAGCGCGCGTTCGAGGCGAGCGCGGCGGGACGGGCGGCGAGACGGGCGAGCGCGGGCGCGAGCGCGAGCGCGAGAGCGGAGGAGGGACGGCGCGCGCGCGAGCGAGACGCGGACGCGGACGCGGCGAGAGATTGGGCGAATTAGCGACGCGCGCGGTCGCGACGCGCCTCCAGCGCGGTCGCGGGCGTCGTTGTAATTTTAGTCGGAGCGCGCGAGACCCGCGGCGCGAAGCCGCGAAGCCGCAGACGTCGACGCGCGCGACGCGCGATGGGCGGGCACGGCGGACTGAACATCCTGCCGCACAAGTCCTGGAACGTGTACGGCGCGAAACAGCGCGCGCGCGTGGCCAGGGACGAGGCCGCGGCGCGCGAGGCGCGAGAGGAAGCGGCGAAGGAGGCGTTGGACGCGTCCCGAGCGGAACGTTTGCGCGCGCTTCGCGGCGCGGCGACGACGACGTCCGCGTCGACGATCGGTGCGAACGACGCGCACGTGAACCTTTTCGCGGAGGAAGAGGCGGCGGCGCGCGCGACGGGACGGACGAGAGATGGAAGAGAAGAGAGAGGGGACGCGCGCGAGGACGACGGGACGCGCTTCGGCGGACGCGGCGTCGGTCGGGACGCGCGGACGCCGTGGTACGCGAGCGGGGTGAGAGAGAGAGAGGATGCGAACGATGATGCGTACGCATCACTTCCGTCGCGAGTGCGTAGGCGACGGGAGGAAGAGGAGGCGATTCGAGCTACGAGCGACGCGAAGTTAAAGTCGAAGTCGCGGCGGTTGACGCCCGAGCGAGACGACGAGAAGAGGCGAGAGAGGAACGATCGACACGAGAAGAAGAGGCATCGCGAGAAGAAGAAATATCGAAGGGAAAACGATGATCTCGAACGACTTCGGAGCGAGCGATTGGAGCGGGAGAGGAAGGAATCGACGCGCGAAGCTGCGCTGTTGAACGACGGGCTCGAGACGAAGTATTGCGCTGGGTACGGACACGCGAATAAGCGTGGGCGTCGTTAGCTCAGGGGCTTAACTTAGAATACACACTCTAGACGTTAACAACGTAATTGGTTTAGATACCTCGAAACACGGGATTCTGCCGAACGACGCTCGCGCCCTTTTCCTCGTACTCGGCTTTGGTGACGCAGCTCGAGTAAAAACCGGGCGTGGACGCGAGTACGCTTCCACCGAACCAAACTGCGGTGCGCTGGAAGTTGTGCGTCACGACCTCGACTTCGACTTCTTTCGACTCGAACGTGGCGCCTTTCGTCGTCGCCGCTATTCGCCCGTCCACGAGCCTTTTGACGTCGCGTTTGATGCGCTTGCCGAATCCTTTAAACATCGTGCTTCCGCCCGAGAGCACAATGTTACCGTACAGATTACGTCTGGTATCGATCGGGCTCGACGCAATCGCCTGGTGCACTAGCTCTGGTAACGGGGTGATGTAGTCCGACGAGTATATCTCGGGCTCGAAGAAGACCTCTGGGGCGAGAAATCGTTCGTAACCGACATCCGCCGTCCACGTGTCGCCGGTTTTCCCCCGCACGCCGTGTATTTGCACCACGTACTCGCCCGGCATGCGCTCGTGCTGCAAGAACTCTTTCACAACATCTTTGCACACGTAGCAGTAATCCTCCTTAACCTTTCTCGCCACCTCCATCGCGTCCTCCGGCGGCACGCGTTCGCCGCGCTCTCGCATCAGATATTGTACAAACGTCGTCAAATCTCTCCCCGCCAACGGCACGCTCTTGATCGAGCTCCCCAACACGTACCCATCACTCACCGGTATCACGTGCGTCACCCCATCCCCGATATCAATCACCGTCCCCGTCAACGCCGACGCGTACTGACTCTGCTTCTTGCTCGCTATGCTCGCCGCGAGCGCCAACACCGCCTGCACGCCGATGTACATCCCCGGCGCGTTGAACGATTCAAACATGATCTCCGCCGTGTACTCTCGATTCTCCGGCGGATTCAACGGCGGTTCGGTCAACAAAAAGTAGTGATCCTCGGGATCGCACCTCAGGTATCGACAAATCGACGCCTCCCAAAACTTTTCCATGTGTTCCCAATTCTCCACTTGTCCGTGTCTGATCGGCCATCGCACGTCTCTCGACCCACTCAGCGCCATCGCTTCGTCACCGATCGCGAAGTCTAAGTCATCCATCGCGCCCCGCCGCTTCGACGCGCTCGCGGGCGCGTTCTCGGCGACGCAGGTCGGGATCACGTGCGTCGGATTGACATTTTTGGCGAATCCCATCTTCGTGTACCCGGTGCCGTTGTCGATCACCACGGCCGGGCGCGTGTGCGCGTCGCTCGACATCGCGGAGCGCGACGCGCGGGCGCGGTTCCCGCGCGCGAGGACGCGTCGTCGTCGTCGCGCGCGCGCGTGTGGCGGCACGGACGGATGGTCGAGGTCGCGACCGAGCGCGCGCGCGTCGTCACACGCGCGCGCGCGACCGAGCGCGACGACCGAGCGCGCGACCGAACGACGCGACGCGCCATGTTTCGCAACGTCGAGCGCCTGCGCGCGGCGCTGGCGAAGATGCCGGACGCCGCGCGCGCGAGCGTGAACCCGGCGAACGGACGGTTTCGCGCGCCCGAGTTCTCCGGACGCGTCGTCGCCGAGCTGCGCAAGGCGGCGATCGCGAACGGGTACGAGTGGACGCACGATAAACCGCGCGGGACGCAGAAGACGCTGACGCGACCGGGGAAGGGACACAAGTGCGATCGCGAAAAGCCGGCGAGGGAGGCGGCGCGGGCGGAGGCGCTGGCGAAACAGCCGGAGCTCATCGCGGCGTATAGGGCGCGGATGCGAAGCAAAGCGAAGGGATTGGATAAGACGTGGGATGATTTCGTGCTGACGAAGTCGGAGAAGACGCTGAAGATTCGGATGCAAGATCAACAGGGCGGGAAGAAGTAGAGGTTTGAAGAACCTAGAAAATGTTTGTAGCGTAGCTATTGTGTAGGATTATACAACGACGAATGTTCGCGTATTACCTCATCTCCTCCGCCGCCTTAATGGTCCAAATGCTTCCTTTCGATGAGCACAAGTCTGAGAGGACTTTGGTGTAGGTGTGCTGACTGGGCGCGCCGTCGCCGAGGGCGTCCATGATTTCGGAACGCTTGACAACGCCGCTCTGCTTGTAGAGCAAACCTAAGATTTTCCTGCGAAGAGGGTCGATCGCGGGGTCGTTCACGGATACCAGAACGCAAATACCCTCGATGCACGCGATATCACCGTCGAACATCCCCAGAAGTTCGGCTTGTCGAAAGTATGCGCACGCCGCGACGTCGGGGGCTTGCGTCAGCAAAAACGCGCGAATGTCCGCCAAGCTCAGGTGGGTCCTCTTCTCAAACTTCGCGTACACGAGCGAGCGAACGGTGGTGAGGCGAATTTGTGAGACGTGTGGCGGTACGCTCGGCGTCGTCAATTCGTTGGTGAGCAACGTGATGTCGAGGGATGGCGCCAAGGCGAGCCACGATTCCATCTCTCGCGAGACGACGTCGGGGAATTCTGCTTCGAACGCCTCGTCGGTGGCTTCGTTGAACTCGAAACCATCTGCTGCGCTACCGTAACCTCGAGGACGAGAGAATTCTGCGAGAACTTCGCGACGCATCTTTGCCAACGTTGGATCCGATTTTGTGCTGTTACGCTTCAAACAGTTGGATACCAACTCTGGTTTGACGTTGCGCGAACGCGCGAACTGAAAGAGCGCCGAGTCTCGCATGTTTTCCCAGGTCACGTTCCCACCGCACCGCAGCGTGGACTTGGCCACCCAATTACCTTGCACCAAGTGTGCGCTGTCTTGAATCACCGCGATCAATTGTTCAGGCTCTATGGGTTCCGTCACGAATTGACGAATCCTGCTAAATTTCATGCACGACTTTTGACCCTTGGCGAACAACGCTCGAATACGTCTATCGAGCGGCAGAGACGCGAGCTGAGACTTGCTCAACCCAGTTCCATCGCCCAAAGTGTTGGCATTTTCGTCCTCGGGAGCGACGCGTTTGCTTCCGCTCACAGGGCACATGACGTCGAGGTATTCTCTCGCCGTCACCGCCTGTCCGCACGACTCGCCGTGCGTCGTCGTCACGTACGCCTTGACGAACTCTGTATCCGCATCTCCCGGCATGGAGGGCTGCAACGGAATCCATGCCTCCTCGTGCTCACGCTGCCGCAAAAACGCGTGCGACTGCACTCGCATTTCCGTCTGTTTCGCCGTCTCTCGTCGTCGCACTTGCACCTGAAGAGGCAGCAGCATGCGTTCCTCCTCCTCTTGCAACTCTCGCTCCTCTCGCGCCGCGTCGTGCGGTTGCCTCGCGCTATCCGCCGCGTCCAAATGCTGTAAACTCGGTCGCATCTGATAAACCGCCTCGATCGGCGTCAAATACATAGCCCCGTTATGTATCGTGCCCACGACCACTCCGTCTCCGTGCGCCTCCGCCTTCGCGCTCGAGCTCGTCAACAGCAGCGAAGAAATTCGCGTGTGCTCCGCCGCGTCCTCGTCTCGATTTCTTTCGCTCTCCTCGATCGGCATCGTCATCTCTAGTTTCGCCGCATCGGGTTTATATCGCACGCTCTCCACGTTCGCCACGTCGTACGGCCGATCGGGCGGTCGCAGCGGGTACTGCGTTCCTCGTCGCCGTCGCGGCGTCTCGTCAGTCCCCATCGATCGCTCTCTCGCTCGCCTCGCGCGCGTCTCGCGCGCGCTTTCCGCGCGGTTTTCGCACCTGAATCAGAACCATCTCTCCGCCATCGTCCGGCGAGCGATTAAAGTACACCGGGATCGTCTCGACGACGCTGCGTCCGTCGAAACGCGTCGTCAGTCGTCCGTCGTCAGCGGCGGCGGCGGCGTCTCTTTCGTCGTCGGTTCGCGCGCGTCGTCGCGTTCGCGTCGTCGCACGCACGGATTATCGTCGTCGAGCTCGGGCTTGATGTCCCCGCGGCTCGCGCGCATCGCGAGAGGCGGGCGTCGCGCGCTGACGACGGCGCGTCGCGCGAATCGCGGGATTCGCGCGGTGTGGACATTTGACGTTTGACATTTGACGTTTGACGCGGCGACGCTACTGGCGATGGGACGCGAGGACGTCCGGGACGGCGCTCGGACGCGAGGTCGAGGCGCGCGGCGACGCGGTGGCGGCGACGCGAAAGAGGTCGCGCGCGCGAGCGTCGGCGATGTCGGCGTCGGCGAGGGCGGCGAGCGCGCGGCGACGCGCGCGCGCGGCGACGAGGGCGGGCTCGACGTCGAGCGCGAGGGCGTCTCGCGCGGAGGGATGCGCGGCGATTTCCTCGGCGAAACGCGCGCGATGGCCCGCGGTGGACAGGAGGCGATAGACGGCGACGCGAAGGTTGACGAAATGGTCGCTCTTGTTCGCCAAGGCGGTGGAGATGATGTCGCCGAAAGATTTTGAGCCGCACGCGGCGAAAATCGCGTCGGCGAGGATGGACTCGGCTTCGTCGTCCAGGATTTCTTGTTCGCCTCGTTCGGCGCCGAACACGTTCGCCAACGCGTGCAATGCGACCACTTGCGACTCGCCGCGTCCTCGCAGCGCGCTGTCGGCCGCGGTGAAGACGACGGTCTTCGTCGTCTTGACAAAGTTTGTCGCGACGATCGCGTTCGTCAAGCACAGCTCGCCGGCGGCGTCGACGACGGCGTCGCGAAAATTCGATTCCTGGGCCGTCAGCACGCGCGCCATCTCCTGAACGAGCGCCTCATCGCTCGTCGCGCAAGTCGCCGCGATTCTCGCACCGACGATCATGGCGCGCGTGCGGAGCGCCGGGTCCGCGGTTTCGTCCAGCGTCGCCCGCACGAGCGCGTCGCCCAGCGACCCCACGCTCTTCAACCCTCTCGCAGCCGCGGAGGACGATTCCGCGACTTCGGCGAGAATCTCGAGCGACGCGAGAGACGATAATAAATCCGGACCATCAATCTCACGCACGCACGCGTCGAGCGCGCCCGATTTCACCACGACGCTCGCCGCGTCCTCGTTCGCCGCCGCCGCGCTCGCGGCGAACGCCAAACCGCGCACCTTCGCCTCGCTCGTCCCACCCTCCCGCGACGTCTCCTCCAGCACATCCCCTAAAACATCTTCCAGCATCTCTGGAAACCGCGCGCACAGCGCCAACAGCGCCCCGCTCGCCGCGATCGCCGTTCCCGTATCCTTTTCTCCGCACCGCCGCGTCGTCGCCGCGCGCGTCGCCGCCGCCGCCGCGCGCGCCCCCTCCTCCATCGTCGCCCGTTCGTACACCCCTCGCACCAGCGCGCACGCCGTCTCCACCGTCTCCGCGTCCTCGAAGAGACACCCTCTCTCGAATCGCATCGCGAACGTCGCGTCGTTTTCGTCGAACGCTCGCGCGAGCGCGTCGACGCCCGCGCGCGTCTCGCCGAGCTTCCTCGCGAGCGCTCGCGCCGCCGCCGCGTCCTCCTCGCCGCCGTCCGTCGTCGACGCGCGCTCGAGCGCTTCGAAAATGTCCCGCCACGGGTGCGCGCGCAGGATGGCCGTCGCCGCGTCTTCGCTGCGTCGCGTCGTCGTCGTCAGTCGACCGAGCGCTTTCCGCGCGCGAATCCATCATCGCGCGCCGTCGCGCGCCGTCGCACCTGGGCGTCCCGGGAACGACGAGACAATCGCGCGCGAGCGCGCGCAGGCTCTCGGACGCGCTCGCGCGCGACATGTCGCGCGCGCGCGTGTGCGGTCGCGGTCGCACATCGCGACGGCCAGACGATGTCGCGCGCGCGGTCGCGCGGTCGACGCGCGCGCGCGCTCGCGCTCGCGTGCGCGTGCGCGTGCCTCGCGTCGCGCGTCGCGCGCGCGCGCGCGCACGACGACGCGTGGTTGGACGCGGTGGAGGACGACGTCGTCGACGCGCCGCGGGGCGACTTTGAATTCGAAGGCGCGACGCGCGACGCGGCGACGACGCTCGAGGACGAGGACGACGACGCGCGCGACGCGTTCGAGGACGACGCGGCGGCGGTGATGCGGGAGCTCGCGGCGGCGGCGGCGGCGGCGGACGCGCGCGAGGACGAGGACGAGGGAAGGGAAGGCGCCGCGGTCGAGCGCGACGACGCGACGGAGGTCGAGGACGCGGACGCGAGCGAAGACGCGCGCGAGGCGGCGGCGGCGGCGGCGGCGGACGATTCGAACGACGTCGAAGCCTCGGCGGTGGATTGGGTCGAAACGATCGAAACGGTCGAAACGGTCGAGGAAGAGGAAACGCGCGCGGCGGCGGTTGAAGTCGTCGAGACCGCGGACGAAGACGCGTCCGTCGAGGACTGGGCCGCGGCGGCGCCCACGGCGGCGTCCACGGCGGAGCCGACGGAGGCCGAGCCGATGGACGAGACCGCCGCCGACGTCGAAGGTGCGATGGAACTCGTCGAAGACGCCGACGAAGACGCGGACGATAGCAATGAAGGTTTCATCGGAGGTTTATTTTCACGCTTCGGTGGGAAGAAGGACGCGCGCAAAGTCGAAGTCGAGGAGGAAGCGCGAGACGAAGCGATCGATATCGCCGAAGCCGTCGACGAACTCCCACCGGTGCCTGACGTTCGCGAACCAGAACCGGAACCGTCGCCCGAGCCGCGTGCGATCGAACCGGTCGTGGAATCAGAACCAGAGCCCGAACGAATCGCCGAACTGGAGCCTGAACCCGTCGTCCAAGTAGAAGTCGCGCCGCCGAAATCCGAAGAACGCGAAGACACCGAACGTCGTCGCTTGCTCGAAGCGCCTCAGGCGCAACAGCAACAGATCGAAGAGCCGCCCCCGCCGAAACCGGAAATCGTGTATGTGGGCGGGTACTACAAGAGGAGTAATCCTTGGGCAAAAGGTCCGCGCGTAAAAGTCGTCGACTAACGTCGAGTTTTTGTAAACAATATTCAAGTCTTCAACGAGAAAAATACGCGCGCGACGAGGACGAGGGCATCTTTAATGAATGGTTGTGTGGTATTCCAGAGATAAAACAATGCGTTTACATCACCATACCACCGTCGACGTGGAGCGTCTGGCCGGTGATGTACGCCGCCGCCGGGTCCATGGCGAGGAACTTCACCAAACCGGCAATCTCTTCCGGTTGACCGTAGCGGCCGGCCGGAATCGTGGTGAGAATCTTCTTTTCCAACTCCTCACCGAGCACGGCCGTCATGTCCGAGGCGATGAAACCTGGGGCGATGGCGTTGCACTGAATGTTACGACCCGCGTATTCTCGCGCCACCGTCTTCGTCAAGCCAATAACACCCGCCTTCGCCGCGGAATAGTTCGCTTGACCGGCGTTACCGGTCACACCAACCACCGAGGTGATGTTGATGATGCGTCCCGAGACCGGCTTCTTCTTACCCATCGCCTTCGTCGCCGCTTGCGTGCACAAGAACACGCCCGTGAGGTTCAAGTCGATAACCTCTTGCCACTGTTGCAGCTTCATGCGCATCATGAGCGTATCGCGCGTGATCCCGGCGTTATTCACCAAGACATTCACCTCGCCAAACTTATCCATCGTCGCCTTGAACAGCGCGTCGACTTCTTCCGGCACCGCCACGTTGGCCTTCACCGCGATCGCGTCCCCGCCCGCGGCTTTGATCTTCTCGCACACCTCGTTCGCCGGTCCTTCGCTCGCCGCGTAGTTCACGACCACGCGCGCGCCTTGTTGACCGAGCGCCAGCGCGATCGCGGCGCCGATCCCTCGCGACGCGCCGGTGACGACGCAGACGGGACCCGAGGCTTCGGCCCGCGGGACGACGAGGGCGCGCGCGGCGCGCGCGACGCGACCGTGCTTGGCGGCGCGCGAGGCGAATTTCGCGACGGAGCTGCGCGAGGCGAGCGCGCGGGCGGCGACGGTGGACATATCGAAGTCAAACGCGAGCGTGGAAGTGGCGATTGCGAGAGGAGGGATTTGAAGGTTATCCACAGCGTCTGACGCGGGCGCTTCTCGAGGCGCGCAAAGTCTCGCTTAATCATCGTTTGTCGTTTACATATGTTGCTCGAAAAGGCATCGATTGTGTCCTACGCTAACCGTGGGTGTCTAGAATGCGCCGAAACGCGAGGCAGAGGCGGCGAGACGAAACGCGCGCCGTCGGTTGGTTGGTCGCGTCGAGAGACGCGCCGCCGAGACGCGCGAGAGAAAACCGCCTCATTTGATCGCCTTATTTAATATGCCCCGTCCTCGTCTTCGTCGTAATCACCATCATCGTCCACAGTGGCGTCTTGGTACTGCTGGTACTCGGACACCAAATCGTTCATGTTAGATTCAGCCTCAGTGAACTCCATCTCGTCCATACCCTCACCCGTGTACCAGTGCAAGAAAGCCTTGCGACGGAACATCGACGTGAACGCTTCGCTGACGCGCTTGAACATCTCTTGAATCGCGGTAGTGTTACCGACAAAGGTGGCGGACATCTTAAGACCCTTGGGAGGGATGTCGCACACCGAGCTCTTCACGTTGTTGGGAATCCACTCCACGAAGTACGCCGAATTTTTGTTTTGAACATTCAAGAGTTGTTCGTCAACTTCCTTGGTTGACATGCGACCGCGGTAAAGCGCAGAGGCGGTGAGGTAGCGGCCGTGACGCGGATCGGCGGCGCACATCATGTTTTTGGCGTCCCACATTTGCGCGGTGATTTCCGGCACAGAAAGCGCGCGGTACTGTTGCGCGCCTCTGGACGTGAGCGGCGCGAAACCAACCATGAAGAAGTGCAAGCGCGGGAACGGCACCAAGTTCACCGCGAGTTTACGCAAATCAGCGTTGAGCTGACCCGGGAATCGCAAGCAGCAAGTGATACCGGACATAACCGCCGAAATCAAGTGGTTCAAGTCACCAAACGTCGGGTTCGTGAGTTTCAGCGTGCGGAAGCAGATGTCGTAAAGCGCTTCGTTGTCAAGCACGACGCACTCGTCGGCGTTTTCGACGAGCTGGTGCACGGAAAGCGTGGCGTTGTACGGCTCGACCACGGTGTCGGACACCTTGGGCGACGGTACGACAGAGAACGTGAGCATCATGCGATCGGGGTACTCTTCGCGAATCTTCGAGATGAGAAGCGTCCCCATACCGGAACCGGTACCGCCTCCGAGCGAGTGCGCCACTTGGAAACCTTGCAAGCAGTCGCATGATTCAGCCTCTTTTCGCACCACGTCCATCACGGAATCAATCAACTCCGCACCTTCGGTGTAGTGACCCTTGGCCCAGTTATTCCCCGCACCAGTCTGTCCGAACACAAAGTTGTCCGGTCGGAAGATTTGTCCGTACGGTCCCGAGCGCACGGAATCCATCGTCCCCGGCTCGAGATCCATGAGCACGGCGCGCGGCACGTAGCGTCCTACATCATCGCATCGCGTCATCGCACATCTCGTCAGTCTCTCTGTTCGTTCGTTTTCCTCTCACCCCACCGTTCGCGCTTCGCGCGCGCGTCTCTCGCGTCCCGCTCCAGCGACATATAGCCGTTAGCGCCCACGCCCGATCGAGCGCATCACGTACCTCCGTTCGCTTCGTTGTAGTACACGTTCACGCGCTCGAGCTGCAAATCAGAATCACCGATATACGTCCCATCGGCCCCGATCCCGTGCTCGTCGCAGATAACCTATCGCGCGCCGTCGTCGTCGTCGATCGTTCGCGTCAGTCGTCGATCGCGCGGTCGCGACAGATGACGTGAAATCGCCCTCGCACTCGCGCTCGCGACGGTCGAAGCGCGCGCGCGAGGCGTGACGTACCTCCCAGAACTTCGCCCCGATCTGGTTACCGCACTGGCCGCCCTGGATGTGGACGATTTCGCTGTTCACGAGGGAAAGATTACGCGCACATTCGTCAGCGAGCGATCCAACTTCAAACGTCGCGGGCGCGGGATCGCGGTTTCGACGCGCGCGCGCGCGCGTCGACGCGCGCGCGTCGACGCGATTGAATGAAGAAAAAGTCGACGCACCGCATGTCTACGACGAGAGGCGCGCGTTCGGCGCTCGTGCGGCGTCGCGAGGTCGAGTGTGCGGATTGTTTGTTCGAACGTCGTCCCCCTGGGGCGTTTTTGATTGATTGGCAAAAACAGGGCGGTGTACGCGAGAGCGGGCGCGCGCGCGCCTATTCACTCGCGATCCCGCCCACGCTCGAGCGCGCGATGCATGACAGACGCACTCAAAGCGTTTATGACGCCGAGTGCGATTAAACCGACCCTGGCGCGCCGCTCGAACGCGGCCAAGACGCAGAGCGAGGCGAAGACAAAGGCTCGACCGAGAACGGTGCTGCGGTAAAACGATTCGGCGCCGAAACCTCGAAGTTCGTACAGCGGCGTGCCGACGTAATACGCCCCAAACGTCACGCAAAGCACTCCAAACACGCGAATCCACGCGCTCGTGATGTCTGCGGCGTTAAACAGGATGGAAAACGTCGCCGCGGGCGCGACGAGCAACGCCAAACCGACGGCGCCGATGTACGCGCCCGTCAACAGACTCGATCGCCGCACGCTCGTCGACGTCGAGCAATCTCCTCCGACGTTTTCATCGCATATGACCACATCCACGCCGTCCGCCGCCGCGCGCGCGACCGCCGGCCGTCCAGTCGCGTCCTTCGCCGTCGACAACCGCCACCGTGCGCCGCCGACGCGCAGCGCCGCCGGCCGCATGTCGATCGCCCGCACGCACGCGTCTGGTTCGCAAGCCTCGACTTCACCCAAGAGCGAGCCCCAGACGGTGACGTCGCCGCGCGTCGCGCGCACCGCACCGTCCCGCTCGACGTCCCCGCACACCAACACATCGCCGTCGTGTTCGACGCGCTCTCCAGCGCGCACCGTGCGCGAAATCACGAGCGCGGGCGCGCGCGGCGGCGTCGAGACCGCCCGCGCGCGACACCGCGGCGACGCGCGCGCGCGCGTCCCGGAGGCGACGCGGGCCGCCGCCGCGCGCATCCGTCACACAGTGGCGCTCGGCGTCACGTCGCGCGCGGTGTCGTCGCGCCGCGCGCCGCCGCGCGCGCGACGATCGCTCGCGCTCGCGCTCGCGGCTCTGTGCGTCGCGTTCGTCGCGCGCCGCGCGCGCGCACCGCGCGCGATGGGCGCCGGAACGTCGACGAAGGATGGCGGAGTGGATATCGATGTCGTCGCGCCGAAGCGCGTCGTGTCGTACGCGCGCGCGAGCGGCGACGCGGCGACGAAGTGCGAGCGCGTGCTCGAAGACTTGCGCGCGGGCGCGCTGGACGACGCGACGGAGCTGGACGTGTCTAACTGCGGGCTGACCGAACTGCCGGACGCCGTCGGGCGACTGACGCGCCTGGAGTTTCTCAACGCGGGCGGGAACGCGCTGCGAACGTTGCCGGAGAGCATCGAGAATTGTCGCAAATTGAAGCGGGCGTTCTTTCTGGGGAACGCGTTCGAGCGCGTGCCCGAGGTGCTGGGACGGTTGCCAGAGTTGTTTATGGTTTCGTTCAAAGCGTGCGCGGTGCGAGAAGTGAGCGAGGACGCGCTGGCGCCGAGTCTTGGGTGGTTGATTTTGAGTGATAATCAAATCGAACGGTTGCCGGCGTCGCTCGGACGGTGCGCGCCGATGCGAAAGTTGATGTTAGCGGGGAACAAGTTGCGCGCGTTGCCGGAGAGCATGCGGGAGTTGAAGAATTTAGAGTTACTCAGACTGGCGGACAATCGCTTTGAAACGTTTCCGAGTTGGATATTGGAGTCGCCTCGACTGAGTTGGTTCGCCGCCGCCGCGAATCCCGCGACGGATACGATCGGAGATAAAGCAAAGACACGTGCAAATTCTGCAGACGTGGTGACGGTGGATTGGTCCGAGCTCGGCGTGGCCGAGGACGCCGAGCCGCTCGGTAAAGGCGCGTCGGGCGCCGTGTATGCGGGACGATGGAACGGCGAGACCGTGGCGGTGAAGGTGTACAACAACGCCGCAAAGACAAGCGACGGGCGCCCGGAAGATGAGATGACGGCATCGGTGCTCGCGGCGACGATTAAGAGCGAGGGTACGATCAAGACAATCGCGCGATTTCAACGCGGCGATTCGCGAGGCTTGGTGATGCAATATCTTGACCACGCTTCGTGGAAGGACCTCGGGAAACCTCCGAGCTTTGATACAGTGGCGAGAGATACGTACGATGACGATGTTCGATTCACGGCGAAAGAAATCATGGCTGTCGCGCGAGACGTTGGTTCGGCGCTTCGAGAGTTGCACGCGATGGGCGTCGTCCACGGCGACGTCTACGCGCACAACATTTTGCACGTCAAAGAATCTCCAGGCATCGAACCACGCGCAAAACTCGGCGATTTCGGCGCCGCCTGGTTCTACGAAAGAGATTCATCGAACGCACGAACGATAGAACTCAACGAAGCGCGAGCGTTCGGCGCCGTGTTGGAGGAGGTGTGCGCGAGGCACGACGGCGTCGACGGCGTCCATCCCATCGCCGCGCTCGCCGCGCTCGCCGCCGGGCTGCTCGGCGAGCGCGGCGGTCGTTTATTATTCGACGACATCGTTCAGCGCATCGCCGCCATTCAACTCGACTAGCCCGTAGTATTTTAATTTAATGTGTTGAGATATTTCGCCGCGCGGCAGTTCAAAACAGTTATGCGAGCCAATTAATCAATCCGTACACCCGCGCGCTCACCTCCGTCGCGCGCGCGCTCAGAAGCCACGATGTTTCGAAACGCGCTTCGTGGTGCTTCTCGCGCGCTCATATCGCGCACGTCTTCGCACCCATCGCGCATCGCGCACCCGCGAACGTACGCCCTCGTGCCGATGGTGCTCGAGCAAACGAACCGTGGCGAGCGCGTGTTCGACATCTACTCGCGCCTGCTCAAAGAGCGCATCGTTTTCGTGAACGGACCGATCGACGACAACGTGTCCTCGCTCACGGTGGCGCAGCTGCTGTTTCTCGAGAGCGTGAGCCCGACGCAGCCGATTTGGATGTACATCAACTCCCCGGGAGGAAGCGTGACGGCTGGATTGGGGATTTATGACACCATGCAGTACGTGTCGCCGCCCATACACACGCTGTGCGTGGGACAGGCGAGTAGTATGGGGTCGCTGTTGCTCGCGGCGGGCGAACCGGGTCAAAGGAGAAGTTTACCGCATTCGCGCGTGATGTTGCATCAACCGAGCGGAGGGGCCTCGGGGCAGGCGAGCGATATCGCCATTCACGCGCAAGAGATATTGAACGTTCGCCAGAAGCTCGTTCAGATTTACATGAAACATACCAAGCAAAATTTCGACTCGATCGGCGTGACTCTGGAGCGTGATACGTTCATGAGTCCTGAAGACGCTAAGGAGTTTGGACTCATTGATGAAGTCATCGAAACCCGACCCGCGGAGACGTCTCCGGTTTCCGGAGAATAGTCTTCGTTTTTACTTTAGAGTAGTTTAACCTGGTTCTCTTATAGAACTGCGCTGTAATGTTGCCTTATGTGTCTTATTTCATCACGATTTTATCGACGTGCCTAAAACCTCTTCAAGGCGCTCGCGTTGAGTCTCTTTAGCAGCGATGCCTTCCGTAGGGTCTCGCCATTTCATGCGCAACACGTGCGTCGATCCTGATGCGCAACCGACGAGAATGACTGGCGCGTCATGCGCGTATGTCACGCTCACCGCGGCTGTTTTATCGTCTGTGATTGAAAGTTCATGTTTTGGCACCACCGAGGAGGATGCCAAATCCCAAATCTCGATCGTCCCGGCGTCCGTCACCAGTGCGAATTCTGTCGCGCACCATGGGCTCCAGTCCACGGCGTTGATGGGCTGTTGGCTGTACTCGATCACAACGCGAGGCTGAATCAGGCTCGATGCTTTCAATCGTGATGATGCCTCGTCGATGGACGCAAATGCGTCGTCGTCTCTTTGAGTATCATCGAGAAAAACGCGCACCGTCCAATCCGCAGAGCACGTCACGAAAACGCGTTCGTGGAACGGATTGAACTTGATCGCGTACACAGGACCGACGTGTGAGGCGTACGAGGCCAAGTATTGATCAGAGTACGACAAGGAACATTTGTGGATTTTCCCTTCCTCCGTTCCGACGACGTAGTACTTTGCATCCGACGAAAAGTCCAGACACATCACCCCGCTGTGCTGAACAAGATCCCCCCCGCGCGTCTCACTCGCCTTCGAGCTCACGGCTCCATCGTTCTCGACACCCGGCGGCGACCACCGCACGGCGAGCACCTCCGTCCCGTACAAGCCATCGCGCAAATCCCATCGCATAACTTTGCCATCCGTCGACGCCGAGACCAGAGCGGTTACCGTATCCACATTCTCTTCGTCTTCGAATCCATCGGTTGCTTTCACCGCAACCCACGTGACCGCCCACACCGGATCGCTGTGTCTTTGCTCGCTCGACGTGATTTGACCACGTCGAGTCGTCGTCGTCATCGTCGTCGAATCGCTCGTCGTCGCCGAGCCATCGCGCGACACAAATTCTCCAACGTCGTAAACGAATACTTCACCGTCGTAACACCCCACGGCGAGTAAGTTCGGATCGCGACGCGACCAATCTATGGACATCACACCACTTTCGAGTCGTAAGACGCACAGGGGTGCTTCCGATCTAATCGACCAAAAAGCCAGCGCGCCCTTTTCACGCGTTTCCCGATTCGCCCCCGCAAAACTAAACTCGCCGTACGCGACGCACACTAGGTCTCCCCATACCGGATTTAACTTCACGCTCGACACGTTCATCCCTCGCGTTTGCTCGCACGTTAGTATCGTGAGCGCGCTCAGAGCGCTCGCGTCGTCGTCGCTCGGACGTAAACCGCGATACTTCAAGCAATACTCCAATCGCTCGCGTTCTCGCAGCGCGGATTCCATCGCGCGTAAAACGTTCACGCGAATCTCCGGCGCTCGCGACGACGACGCGCCATTAACACTATCATCGTCATCGCGATCACAATCGAACTCATCCGCTTGCACCACGCGCACCTCCCGCTCGATTCTTTCGGTCAACGCGTGCGCGTCGAAGCGCAGCGCGCCCAACGTTTGCGCGCTCGCGTCGTTCACTCGTACGCGCGCCGCGCGTCGATCTTCAACCCTCGCCAAGTACGCCAAGTCTCTTGCGCGCGCATCGCCGTCGTCATCGCTCGACGATTCGCTTTCAGATCCATCCGCGCGAACAATCTCAATCGTCGACGCGCGTTCGCGTTCGCCTCGACTTCCTCGTCCTCGATCGCGACGCGCGAGCGCATCTTGCCCTATCGCGCACTCCGCGCTCGTCGTCTCGCTCGTCTCGCTCAAAACCGTCCCGAACGCGCTCACCGACGCCGTGAGCGACGGTCTCGGCGCGCGCGCGTCCGCGCGTTCCCGCGTCGTCGTCGCTTCCGCGCCGATTGATCTTCCGCCGAGCGGTCGCGGCGTCACCTCGCGCCCGTCGTCGTCGAACACCCGTCGCGCGCTCCCCGCGTCGTCGACGCTCGCGCTCGCGCTCGACCCGGGCGGTTTCGCCGCGCGCTTGCGCGCGTGACGCGACATCGCGCGACTAAAACTGGCGCGCCAGGCGTTGACTCGCTCGACGCGCGCGAAAGGCGTTACTTTAATAAACGCTCGAGTCGCGCGCGCGCTCGGGCGCACTCGACGACGCGCGCGCGGACGCGGCGCGAGAGGCGAACGGCGATGGATCTCGACGACATCGATGCCGCGCTCGACGCGATCCCGCTCGAGACGTGGGAGCCGACGCCGTCGCACCGACGCGCGCGAACTGAACGACGAAGGGCGGAGTGCGAAGCGTTATTCGGACTGAAGGCGCCGACGAGCGCGTTGACGGCGATGGCGACGAGCGCGGTGATCGTGCGAGCGTTGACTGCGCCGCACGCTGACACAAGGCGTTTGGAGCGCGCGATGGTGGCGGCGGAGGCGCACGAGCGCGAGTTGGGTTCGGGGGCAAAGGCGCGGTTCGCGGACGTCGGGACTGGGATGCGGATGCGGTATCGCGAGTACGGCGGCGATGATCGCGTCGTGCTCGTTTTGCACGACGTCGGGGAGTGTGGAGACGTGTATTGTGGTATCGCAAAGTCTTTGAGTGAGCGCGGGTATCGGGCGTACACGATCGATTTGCGTGGACATGGCGAGACGACGTGGTCGCGCGAAAAGCGATACTCGCCGAGCGATTTAGCCGACGACATCGAGTCTTTCATCATCGAGCTCGATTTATACGTTCGACCGTTGACGATCGTCGGAATCGGTATGGGTGGCATCGTCGCGACGATGGTGGAAAACAAGAACCCGAGGCTGGTCGCGTCGACGGTGCTGGTGGAATGTTCGCCGCTGGCTCCGATCGACGCGTTTGCATTCCACCCATTGCAAGCAGCGGCGTTTGAGGACGCGGTAGGTGCGGTACACGCATTGTTATCGCCGTCTATCACCACAAGTGACGTGGACCCGGAGCGGCGTAACTTGAAACACGTGTGCTTGCGCGCGCTTTGCACGATCACGCGCGGTTCGCGACGCGACGATGGCGCAGAGGCGCTATGGCGCTGGCGAATGGATCCTGAGTTTTATTGCGAGTACGACGAAGACTCAGTGTGGAGATCGATCGAAACTGTGTCGTGCCATTTCGCAGTTGTATACGGTGAACACTCCTCGCGCATCGACGCGCGCGACGCCGAGCTCATCGTCAAAGCGGCTTCGATGAACGCCAAATCGTCGCGCGCGTACGTCGTCGCCGGCGCCTCGCGTTTCGTCGTCGAAGACGCGATGGCAGATACGCGAGACATGATCATGTACGCCCTCATGCGAGCTGACGACGATATGTTGGTGAAGAACAAACAAGCACGAACGCCAGAACTCCTCGGGATCCGTCCACTCCCGCAATACGCCACTTTGGAGGAAGCGATGAAGGCGCTCGCTCCGCGCCCAGTGCCGACATCCGCCGTCGTGGAAGAAGCCTTACGCGACGCTCGCAAAGATGACGAGTGCGAGAGCGACGACGACACACATCGATTCAATAATCGCACGAAACTCATACAAAACGATCCAGAATACTTCGGGTTCGTCGGATGAATCTTGGAGACGGATCGAGCGCGGCCGACGCCGCGCAGCGCCGCCCGAGCGTCCCGCGGCGTCATAACGCACCGCGCGCCGGACGCACGACGCGCGCGATGCTCGCGACGCGCCTCGCGACGCCATGTGCGAACACACGCGCGCGTATCACCTCCTCGACGCACCACCGCGCGCCGTTGACGCGTAAATTTGCTCGCAAAGTCGTCGTCCCGCTCAGGGCGGCTGAGACTTCGGGACAAACTGAGGAAGAATCCACGTCGTTCAAGCCAGCGGATGAGATAAACCTCGACGGCATGCGCAAGGAAACGCAGCGACGCATCGAGCGCGCGCTGAAGAAGGTGGGCAAGGCGACGACGAAACTTCGCGTGGCGCGAGAGACGGTGGAAGCGCTCATGGCAAAGGAGGACGCGAGCGAAGCCGAGTTAGCCGCCTGTCCGGACGTCGACGCGATCGCGAGCGATCTCACGAGTTGCAAGACTGAGCTCAATGATTTAAATGCGTTGAGTGACGTATTGCGTGGGTGTAAGAGCGTGAATTCGCCGATGTTCGTCGATGACGCGTACGAGCGCGCGAAGGCGTTGCGCGTGGACGACGCGCCGCCCGCGCGACCGCCGCGAGTGCCAAAGGTGAAAGGGCCGAGGTCGGATAAACCGAGGATGCCGTACTGGACGTTCGTCAGCGTGGATGGGATTGATATACGCGTCGGGCGAACGTCCTCAGATAACGATAGCGTGAGTTGTGATCCGCAGTGTCGCGACTCGAGAGACTGGTGGATGCACGCGGCGGGGTGTCCGGGATCGCACGTCGTCATTCGATACACCGGAGACGATTTACCGAAGGAAACGATGATAGACGCGGCGGTTTTAGCGGCTGCGAATAGTAAGGCCAATCAGGTCGGGCGCGCGCCCGTGTCGCTAGTGCGATGCCGGCAAGTGAGTAAACCACGCGGCGCCAAGCCTGGACTGGTGCAGTTGAGCGGCGACGTGCGCACGGTGACTGTAAACGTCAAAGACGAGGCCGCGCGCTTAGAACGATTGATGACGACGAAAAGTTGAAGGAAAGTGATAATTATTTGATAACAACTTGCATATTTGAACAGAGAGCAGCGTACACTAGTAATTACAGCGTGCGGCGATTCGTGAGCGCTCACCTTGTTCGCGCGGCGGGATTTGAAATTTTCTCGTCCTTGTGCGTGCGAACGATTTGATTGACTGGTATGTACGGCACCCACTCTTCCGGTGGATTTACGAACCGTCCATGGCGCGTATACATGCACATGTTCGCCACCGTCGGCGCCGTGGGCGTCGTTCGAAGCCGCATCCCGCTTTGTGACAACGTTTTGTCGCCCTTCTTGTTGTTGCACTTCGCGCACGCCGTGGCGAGATTCTCCCACGCCCAGGGCCCACCTTTCGACGCCGGCACCACGTGATCGACGGTGAGATTCTCACCCTTCCCACAGTACTGACACCGAAACCCATCCCTGATGAAGATATTTTTTCTATGCAACGAAATCAAAGGCGTTTTGTGACTCTGGTGCCTATTGTAAGATCGCGTGCGCACCACCGCCGGCACGTAATACGCCTCCTCCGCGCTCAGCGCCCAAGGCCCGTCGTAGTAACTGATCACGTCCACCTTCATCATCATCTGCAGCACCATCGCTCGCTGCCACGGCACGATATCGATCGTCTGATACCCGACGTCCAGGACCAACACGCGTTCGTCGCTCGCGAGCTCCAGCTTTCCATCCGTCGCTTCCTTGACCAAGCTCGTCGGCAGCGCGACCGCGTTCGCGTGCGCCCCGACGCTTCGCGCGTCGTCCCCGCGCTTCGCCGCGCGTTTGCGCGCCGCGGGGCGTCGATTTCCCGCGTTTCCCGCGCGCTGCGCTCGCATCGTCGCGGCGACGCGCGACATGTTCGCCAAGTTTGAAATTCGTCGCGACGCGTCGTTCGTTTCGACGCGCGCGCGCGAGAGAGAGGCGAGACGAACGCGCGCGCGCGCGCGCGGAGTTCGCGCGCGCGCGACGATTCGCGATGGGACGCGCGACCGGCGCGGTGGTGTGCGGGACGACGATGAATGATGATTCTCGGGCGCAACTGTTTTTAACCGTCTCCGGCGGTCCGGCGCCGCGCGCGGCGGATGGGAACGGAACGGATTGGATTGATTGGACGCGTCGCGTTACACGCGCGGCGGACGGCGGTGACTAAACTACGCGGATGGAACGCTCGTGACTTGGGCGTCGGCGGCGAAGTCGGCGCCGCAGGTATCGCACGACGATCGACGTTCGCAAAAGATGCTGAGGCACACCGAGCACACGAAGCCGACGCTCACCGGACGCTTGTGGCAGAAACAAGAGGCTCGAAAGTCGACGCCGCGCGCGGCGGGGAGCTTGAGGTGAGAGCGACTGCGCATGTCCAGGGCGGCGGTGGAGAGGAGGTATTGAAGCAAACCGGCGCCATGCGTGGGCTTTACGTAGGCGCCGCGAGTGATGTGCGCGGCTTGTTGGAGAAACGGCGAATCGTGCTCGCCGAGCGCGAACGCGTCTATGGGTATTGATTGTCGTTGCGCCGAAAATATCGCGTTCATCATCGAGATGTAATCCGTGGGATTGTCTTGAGATGCTTGTAAGCACAGAATGCGCGGTCTGACTCGTAAACCGGCGGCGGTTTCCAGCGTTTGCGCGCGGTTGCAGTAACACAGCGCCAGACTCAACGCGCCGGCGAAAGGCGACGACATCGCCGCGCGCGACGATGGGGTCGCCGTCTTCGTACGCTTCTTACCCGTCGCACTTGCCGAAGCGTCTCCAGCGTTTAACTCTCCTAACCGCGTCAACATCGTCGGTCCCGCTTCCGTTTGCAACGGATCCAAGCCGCCCACCTTGTTCGTCCAACGCGCGTCCTCCGCGTCCTCGGCCTCGTCGTCGATGGCCCCACCCAACGGCGACGTATACAGATAATGGCATCCATCGTCGTGCACCGCGATCACCGCCGCTCTATTTTGCTGATTCAAAGCAAAGAAACTATTCAGAAACACCGTCGTGGCCTCGAGCACGCTCGACAACCCGTTCGCCGCCGCGGTGCCGTCTCCCTTCCCCTCGCTCGCCGCCCAGTACCGCGGGTTCGTCTCCACGAGTACAACTAAAAGTGACTTATCGTCCGCCACGTCGTCTTCGCGAGCGGCCATGATTTACTCGGACGACGCGCCGTCTCGTCTCTCTTCGGCGGCGACGGCGACGTCCCCTCGAATCGCCCTCTCGTCGAAATCGTCGTCAAAGTCGTCGAAGAACCCGATATCCGTCCGCACCGCGCCCTGTCCCGCGTCAAAACGTTCCGCACCGACGACTCGCTCTATCTCTGTGCGTCACGCGAGGCGCGCGCGTCAGTCACGGTTGGAAACGCTGATTGAGATTCTCACGCAGCGATTCAGAGAAACGTCGTCGCGTCGTCGCGTCGCGCACCCGTGTCGAGCGCGGTCTCGTCTTCGATCGTCCCCGTCCTCGGGTCTTGCTGCGGCTTCCCTCGCTCGCCGCGCATGAAACTCCGCGCGTCACGCAGTGTGTCGTCGACTCGAGCGCACGAAGAGAAACATGTTATTTTACAGTCGTCGCGCGAACGCAAACTACATTAAATTCTAAAGCCTGCACGCGTCGAGGGCGCCGATGAAGCCGCGAGAATCCGAGATTGGACTCTCACCCTTGTGCTCGAAAACTGAGAACATGCCGAGGCCGCCGACGCGCGATTCCAAACCTTTCATCAGCATGCACTGGTGGTCGACTTCGACGCGCCTGCCGGCGAGCGCGGCGTCGTCCAAATCGCAACCGACGACGTACGTCTTCGGCATGTTATCCGTCGACGCGTCGTTGCAGTGCGCGCGGGCGACGACGGTGTCGAGGAGAACGACTTTGACGCGGTCGTGGCTCAGTCGCGCGACGCCGCTTAACTCCGCAGTCGTGCCTGGCACCGAACCATCTTTGCCCAAGAGCGCGGCGTCGACGCTGACTTCGTACGGTTTCGTTTTGAACGGCGCCGCATCGACCGGACCCTGCCCGTTCGCTAATTTCCATCGCAAGCCCGTCTTCACGCTGAGGATGTGGTTGAGAACGAAGGCGACGTTCGATCGCCAGCTGAGTTCCGCCGATCCTAAATCGCTCGACGCTCCCGCAGCCTCTAAAACGTCCGCGGGAACGTCCGCATCCCTACTCGTGAACATATCATCAATCAACGACTGCGAGCCCGGGGTGAAGATCAAGAAATCATCACGAAGACTTGCGAGCGAGGTCCCACCCGTCCAAACGCGCAAATCCTTCTCGGTGACGACGTTCGAGTGCACGCCTCGCATCGCGAACACGCTATTTCGCCCGTGTCTTGAAATCGAATCCGCGACGACTTCCATCGGATTCCTACGAAATCTTATCGTCGGTTGCGCGAGGATCACCGAGTACCCTTCGCTTAAAAGCTCCTTCGCGCTCTCGAGCGAAGCCCACCGACACGCGTCTTCGCGCGACTCGCCGTCGAGCGAAAATTTCTCCGCGCTCGCGCTCGCGTCGAACACCGGCGCATCCAGCGATTGTAACGTCTTTAAACACGCGTCGTCGACGCATCCAATCATGAATTTACGCACGCCGACGTCTTTCAAAGACAACGCCCACTCGTACGTCTGCGCGAGCGACTCCCCGGTCGACAGCGCGAGCACCACCACGCGATGGGCCACCGCCGGGACGAACTTGCGCCCGTCGACGTTCGCCTCGATCGCGACGTGCGCCCAACGCGCGAGCGGGGCCGCGGACGTCCACGTCCGACCGAGCCGCGTCACGGCGCCTCGCCGCGCCGGGATGTTGGCGATGAAATCGGCGCTCACGAAGACGCCGACGGCGACGAATATGCCCAGGACGAAGAAACGCGCGAACTCCTTGCCTATGATTCTACTCCCGCGCGATTTCTCGCGCGGCGTCGAGGGCTCTTCGCCGAGGAGCGCGGTGCGATCGTCCATGGTGTGCGGTGGGTGTGGGTGTTCAGCGACGTTTTCGGCGTTTTCGGGAGATCGATACGAATTAAACAATCCAACGCGCTAATCGGTGCAGGTGGTAGAATTTCGATGCTAAATATCGTCGTACACGAGCATGTCGCGCTTGACGACGTCTCCGCCGTCGTCGACTATTTCGCCGTCGCGAATGCGTTCGAGTTCCTCCAACGCGCGTTGGCGGATCTCATCTCCGAAAGGCTTGTCGCCTTTGGCCTGCACGCTGTATTCAACCATAACGACGCGCCCGTCCACGATCACTGGCTCTTTGTCGGGATCGTTCATGTGCGCGATGGCGGCGTTTACGATTTTCTCCGCCGACGCCGAATCCGCAAAGGTGACGAAACCGAAATGCTTTCTCTCGATCACGCGACAGCTGTTGACGCGGCCGTAGCGATAGCACGCCAACGATAAACTCTCGATCGTGCAACCGTCCGGTAAGTCGCTGATGAAGATCTCGCGCTCGCCCTTGTCCGTCCTCTCCCCCACGCCGTCGGTGGCTTCCGGGAACGGCGTAGGCGTGTTCATCTTCTGTCGTTTCGCGATTCCAGGAGAGAGCAAACCCGGTCGCTTCGGTCGCTTCACCTCCTTCTTGCCCTGCGACGCGTCCTCTTCGACGGGCGCCGGTGCCTCTTCCACGGGTTCCGCCTCCGGTTCAGGCTTCGCCTCCGCCTCGGGCGCCGCCTCGGGCTCCGGCGCCTTCGTCTCCGTCGACGCGTACCCGACCACGGTATCCGCGTACCCGAACGTCTCCTCCTCCGCCGCCTTCACAACCACCGGAGCAACCTTCGGCGCGCGTTTCCCCATCGTAAACACCAACTTCGGCTTCTTATCCTCCTCCGATTCCTTCTCCGCCGCCGTCGTCGCCGCCGCCCGCGCGTTCAACGCCGCCACGCCGGGCTCTTTCTTCTTATGCAATCCCGCCAGAATCGCCTTCGCGCGCGCGTGCGCGGGATCCACCGGTTCCTCCGCCGCCCTCTCGTCCCCCCCCCCGCCGCCGACGCGCGCGTTTCCCCTCGCGTCGTCTCGTCCGCCGCGTCCTCCTTCTCCGCCGCCGCCGTCGCGTCCGCGCCCGCTCGATTCCGCCCGCTCGCGCGTCGTCCCTCGCGGCGTCGCCAAGCGCGCCGCTCGCCGCGCGCATCCTCGCGCCTTTCACGCGCGCGTCCTCGCGCGCCTTGGCTTCCTCGCGCCTTTTACGCGCCTCTTTCTTTTGTCGCAGCAATTCATACTTTCGTCGCAGTTCCAGGTCCGCCGCCGTCGCCACGGTGAACGTCTTCTTCGGCGGCATGGCCGCGCGACGCGCCGTTTCCGCGTCGGTCGCGTCGCGCGCGGCGTCGCGCGCGGCGTCGCGCGTCGGCGCGTCGGCGTGTCGCGTCTCCGCATCCATCCATCCATCCGTCGCCCGCACGTCGACGCGCGCGATGCGATTCGCCGTCGTCGACGACGCGCTCGACGCCGACGCGCGCGCGAGCGT